>ERZ857775.951-NODE-951-length-38000-cov-5.462564_pt1 | contig 38000 bp, 30 predicted proteins | sample MGYA00519698_ERZ857775 | MGnify/ENA primary metagenome ERZ857775 (study PRJEB31778, sample SAMEA3449363) | human gut metagenome | biome: human gut; feature: human-associated habitat; material: faeces | place: United Kingdom | collected 2010/2012 ...
TTCATCACAGAGTTGACCTCCCCGCCGATATAGCGGGCTGCTTTGTCAACACTGAGCAATATTTCATCACTAAGTGCTAATTTTCTCATTCTTTTCCTTTCACAATTTATCACTATTTACCAAATACAGAACTTTTTCTGTTTAGATTTGGATAGTGCCTTTTTTTCTGAATAAGTGGGAAAAATAATGCTCATTTTTGAACCTATTTTTACCCCGAAAACGGCATTTGGTCACTGCGGTACCGGCTGTGGTATATGCCGTTAATTATCCTATTATAATACAGGTCATTTCAGAAATTCAAGAGAAATCGTGTGCTTTTGTGGAAACCCAAACAATTACATATTATACAATATCTTGTAAATATCATATTTCAATTTCACAATATATAGGATTTCAAAGTTTTCGTTTTACAATATGTGTTGTATGGTGTTGACTGTTATGTTTAATTCTTCATGCTTACCAGGGCAGATAAGTGCCTGCATCATTATCATAATAATACCATCCATTTCCTTTTCCAACTGGTTCACCAGCTCCTTCCGCCTGTTGGTAAGGGATATAAGACCCGGTCTCCACAGTTTTGCAGTAACATATGTTCGCTTATTGCTTGAAAGCCTTTTGTTTCCTTGCTTTCAGGCTTTTTTATTTTTAAAAATTAGTCATGTTTTACTAGCGTTTTATATCGTTTTGCGTTATAATAAATATTATACGAAACGGAATGCTTGCCATGTACCTCAAAAAAACACCTAACCTGAATGGTCGAATTCGTCTTTCCATTGTTGACACCTATTACGATAAAGCTAAGAAATGCTCCCGTCAGAAAACAATAGAATCTATTGGCTGGCTGGATGAATTGGAAAAAAAGTATAATGACCCTATTGCCCACTTTCAAAAAAGAGTAGAGCAGCTAAAAGCTGAAAAAGCAGCCAGACAGGCTCCCATCCACTTTACTTTTTATGATTCTGACCGGCTTTGCATAGGTGACGATCTGAGAAAAAAACTTCGGCTATGCCGCCCTGAGCCAGATCTATCATGAGCTTGACCTCCATACTTTCCTAACGAACCGGCAGCGCCACTCAAAAGAACAGTATGATGCCAATACCATCATGAAGATGCTGGTCTATTCCAGACTTCTTTTCCCTGCTTCAAAGAAATCTTCCTATGATGACCGGGAACATTTCTTTGAGAAAACAGACTACTCTTTAGACGATGTTTACCGCTGTCTGTCTTTCCTTGACAAACATAAGGAAAACTTGCAGATCTGGCTAAATGACCATATCAAAGAGAATTATGGCAGGGATACCAGCCTCATCTATTATGATGTTACAAACTACTATTTTGAGACAGATGAGCAAACCGATTTTCTCCGTAAAGGAGTTTCAAAAGAACATCGTCCAAATCCAATTGTGCAGATGGGACTTTTCATGGATAATCAGGGAATTCCTATTACTTATGAGCTTTTTCCCGGAAATACCAATGACTGTCTGACCTACAGACCTAACTTTGGACGCATCAAAAAACAGTTTGATCTTGGCAGAGTCATTTCCGTTGCTGACAAAGGAATGACAACAGGTGATAACATCTGGTACACGATCAACACGCCCACTCATGACGGATATGTTTTCAGTATGTCCATCCGGGGCGCAGAAAAAAGCATCAAGGACTATGTTCTGGAACAGGAAGGTTATGAATGGCTTGGTACAGAATACAAGCGGAAATCCCGCAAGTCTCCAAGAACGATCCAGGTATCCTCTGTTTCCGGCAAAAAGATAAAAAAGCAGGTAAATGAGAAACAGGTTGTCTTCTGGAGTGAAAAATATGCCAAACGAGCAAAAGCAGAGCGTGAAGCTGCACTGGCAAAAAATCCAGGAAATTATACAAGAGCCATATCTTATGGTGCTGCAAAATACGTCAAAAAAGTTGACTATGATAAAGAAACCGGAAAAATCCTTACCGCCTCTTCTGTTCTGGACATTGATGAAGAAAAAATCCGAGGGGAGGAAGCACTGGATGGTTACTATATGCTCTTAACCAGCGAAATGGAGACATCTGACGACGAGATTATCGATATGTACCGAGGTTTATGGAAAATTGAAGAATCTTTTAAAGTAACCAAAAGTGAACTGGAAGCCAGACCCGTGTATGTCTGGCAAAAAGAACATATCGAAGCACATTTCCTTACCTGTTTTGTAGCTTTGACAATCGCAAGAATACTGGAAAATAAACTGGAGAGAAAATACAGCATCGGAACCATTTTGGAATCTCTGTCAAAAGCCGAATGTAGTTTAATCCAGCAAAACTACTATCTATTTGATTATTACGATGAAGTTCTAAAAGATATCGGAAGAGTTACAGATATTGATTTTGGGAAACGTATCCGTACTCTGGGAGAAATAAAAAAAGTTTTAGCAAAGACCAAAAAGTAGAAAAAACGCCATGAAAATCTGACAAAGCCGAAAAACCGCCAAGCCCTGTATTTACTGGGTTTGACGGGTGTTTTATATCCATTTAGCTGCAAAAGTCAGGATATATGCCTGGTTGTCAAGGGGAAATATCTGTAGTTAGTCCCTACTATACCAAAAACAAGACTGTTCAAAGTTATTCAACAAAATGAATCCTTGTTTCATCAAAACGATTCTGCTGTTCTCGTATTTCTGCCGGATACCCCAGTGCAAACAGAGAAAATACTTCCAGATTTTTCGGAAGATTCAGTATTTCATGAACCAGGTTCATTCTGTCCTGCATCGGTGCAATCCCAATCCACACACCGCCAAGTCCCAGTGCATCCGTTTCCAGCCAGATATTTTCCTGGGCAATAGCCATATCAATCTGAGCCATATCCTGTACAACCAGACCTTTCGTGCGATACACCGGTACAATGACAACCGGGGCTTCTGCTGCACATCCGGAATATGGGGTTGCCTTTGACAATTCCTGTATTTTCTCTTTGTCTGTCACTACATAAAATTCCCATGGCTGCTGATTACATGCACTCAGTGCCTGCATTCCCGCCTTCAATATCTGTATGATTTTTTCTTTCTCTACTGCCTTATCCTCATATTTTCTGATACGCACCCTGTGAAAAACATTCTCCATATTATTTTGCTCCTTCTGTATACATTTTTGAACTTCTAGTTGTATCATACGATATATTTTTTATAAAAACAATCCAGAAATTTGTGCAGTTAATAGACGCTTTATGTTTCCGCGCAATTTTGCGTTGATACTTTCCTTCCAATAACGTATAATTCGGAGACAGCTGGAAAAGCAACCGGCTATTATATTATAAAAACATACGATTGGAGGGCATTGATATATGGAAGAAAACCAAACTCTAAACAGACCATAATAGAACTGCATTGTATAAAGATTTCCTTCGTAAAACGAAACTTCTTTATACAACGCAGCCTTTCCTTTAACTTTGAATCGTATGTAATTTTTCAAACAGGCTCCAACACTTTTATTTAACCGGAACCAGGAATTCCTTCAACAAAGCATAATCCTCTGCATCATAGCATACGATCTCATAGGATTCTATGTCCGGGTTGCTGAATACTCTGGTAAGCCCAATATACTGTGTCAGCTTGGAGGCAAGATTTAACACGTCTTTCACGTCTGTAATCAGTTCCACTCTTCCATGGCATTTCTCAAGTGCTCTGAAAAAGCCGTCAATGTTCTGTATTGATTTTACACGCATGGTTTTCACTCTTTTGAATTTCTTTTTTTCTTCGACATTAGAGCATGTTTACAAAGTACTTCACTGCTTCTTTTCATGCATCTTGTCAATGATATTATTTTAACACTATTTAAAATATTTTTTGCAATTCTATTTTTGTCATCATAGTTTCTATTTGGGAAACTATAATGATCTCACCCCTTCACAGCACCAACCGTAATTCCTTTTACCAGGAATTTCTGGAAAAACGGATATGCAATCAGAATTGGCAAAACTCCCAGAAATGCAATTGCCATACGCACTGATGTAGAAGGAATCTGTGCCATTACGCTGACACCAGACGCGGAAGTCTGTTTGATCATATCAATATTTCTCATAATCTTTGTTAACAATACCTGAATGCTGTAAAGGCTGTCGTCTGACAGATAATACAGACCATTCATCCAGTCATTCCAATATCCGAGACCAACCAGAAGTGCAACAGTTGCAATAATTGGTTTCGCCATAGGAAGTACACATTTCACAAGAATTGTCCCTTCACGCGCCCCATCGATTTTTGCAGCTTCGATAATTTCCATAGGGATACTGGATGTAAAATATGTTCTCATCATAATTACATTGTAAGCATTCAGTAAAAGATTGGGAATCAGCAATGCCCATATTGTGTTCTGAATATGGAAATTTCTTGTCCACATAATATAGGAGGGAATCAGACCACCATTAAACAGCATTGTGAAAAAGAGATAAAAAGCAAATATATTTCTGCCCGGAAGATCTTTTCTGGATAACGGATATGACATCAAAATTGTCATGATCAGATTAAGAACCGTTCCCACAACCGTAACACCAATAGAAACGCTGTATGCTTTTAACAGTGCACCAGTGCTGGAAAATAAATATTTGTATGCAGAAAGATCAAACTCTTTCGGCCAAAAAGTATAACCATATACTGACAGTGCCGATTCAGAACTGAATGACGCGGAAATCATCAAAAGAAACGGAGCCACACAGCATATTGTCAGCAATGCAAGAATTAAATTGGCAAAAAACTGGAATATTTTTTCGTTTTTATACATAGGTGCCTCCTTTTAAAACAACGCGCTTTCCGGATCGACTTTCTTTACGATCAGATTCGCTGTAATAACAAGTATAAATCCGACTACAGATTGATATACTCCTGCTGCTGCAGACATTCCAATGTTATTTGTCTGCATCAAACCACGATATACATAAGTATCAATTGTATTTGTCACATCAAGAAGTGTTCCGGAATTCATCGGAATCTGGTAAAACAGACCAAAGTCAGAATACATGATTCTTCCCACACTCATCAGTGTCAGAATTACAATCGTCGGTTTAATCGCAGGCAAAGTGATATGTAGGATCTGCTGCCATCTTCCTGCCCCGTCAACTCTTGCTGCTTCATAGTAAGTCTTATCAATTGCAATAATCATTGCATAGTACATAATACTGTTGTACCCGATATTTTTCCATAAATTAACGATTACCAGTATCACAGGCCAGTATTTCGGCTCATTGTACCAGGAAATTTTGTTCATTCCCAATTTTGCAAGAATCTGTGTATTAATATAGCCGTTTCCTTCACTGAGGAATGCAAATACCAGATAACTGACAATTACCATCGAAACCAGATACGGAATCAGAATACAGGTCTGATATATTTTTTTCGAAATCTTTGATCTTATTTCGCAAAGAAGGATTGCTACCGCAATTGCACACACAGTTCCTAAGACAATAAAAATAAGATTATAGCCAATTGTATTTCTCATAATGATCCATGCGTCTTTGCTGGCAAAAAGAAATTTGAAGTTTTTCAGTCCGATAAATGGGCTTCCATAAATTCCTTTCTGGAAATTATACTGACGAAATGCCAGTGACACGCCAGTCAGCGGCACATAATTATTAATAAAAATATATATGCAAGCCGGAAGCATCATCAGATACAAAGGCCAATAGCGTCTGATTTTTCTCATTTTACTTTTCATGAACAAACCTCCTCGTTTTTCTATTCAAACACATGCACTGCTAAGTGCATTTAAAAAGGACAGGACGAAACCGGCCTGTCCTTTTTATTCCCTTTACTTATTTCTGTTTTGCCAGATATTCATCCAGCTGTCTCTGTGCCTCTTCATGAATGGTTCTAAGACCAGCAGCTTCCAGTTCTTCAATGAATTCCGGAATTGCTTCTTCAGGATCTAATGCGCCCCACTGTAAAGGAGTTTCATACTTCTGCTTTACGTTATTACATGCAGTAATTTCGTTCATAATTGTAGAAGTATCCAGAACAAAACCAAGAGAAGTTGCACGTGCTGCACTATCATTGAACTCTTCAAGTTCCTGACGGACAGCTGGATCTTTTCCTTCGAATACTGGAAGAATATTTAAGTTCGGCCATGCCCACTCATATGTAGTATAAGTGTCTTTCACACCATCCGGAATCTTTACAACAGATCCTTCTTCTACCCATTCATAATTAACGCCTTCAATACCATATGCAGCCATTGTAGCTACTTCCTTATCGGAATAAAGCAGGTTCCACAATTCCATTGCTTTTTCCGGATATTCACAGCCTGCAGGAATACACCAGATACCTTTATTACGCTCTGTATCTTTAAGAGGCTCTACAAACTGGGCTGAAACAAATTCATGTCCATTGCCTTTTGAGAAATCTGCTTCTTTACCAGGAATCAGGTTTTCATAATCAGCAAATCCAACTGTGCTCATCGGACTGTTATCTGTGGAAGTAGCAGCATCTGGCATCAGAAGTCCTTCCTGGTTCCACTGGTACATATAATTACAGAAATCCTTCCATTCCTGTGTCTCATACTGGCTTGTGATAGTGGTATCACTTGGATCAAATCCATTTTCAAGTACAACTAGTCCATTATAAATATCATCAATGTGGAAGGTTTTCTGCATTCCGCCACCAACCCATGATGGAACAAGCGGATATAAATCCGGATAATTCTCTTTTACTTTTACAAGTACATCATGAAAATCGTCCATTCCTTTGATATCATCTGCATTGATTCCCAACTCATCCAGAATATCTTTTCTCATCATGACACCTGAAGCTCTTGCTTTGTCTCCATTGCTTGGAAGGAAATACATCTGGTCATCGAAATACAATGCTTTGGTATCTTCTTCTTTTACCATGGCAGCTGCGTCTGGTGCATATTCTGTATACAGATCATCCAGCGGAAGAAGCATTCCAGAGGATACCAGTCCGCTACGGTCAAGATTATGTGCACACACCAGGTCAAGTTTTTCGCCACTTGTCATTGCAAGATTCAGTTTTTCCGTATCAATTGTCTGATAGATTTCTACTTCTGCTCCAATTTTCTCTCTGGTGATTTCGCTAAGAGCCTCAGATACTTTTTCGCACTCTTCTGTTGAGCCTTCGCCAAACACCCAGATTTTAAGTTTTACAACATCATCATCTGCTTTTACTGCTACTGCCGGTGTAAATGCAGAGCATGTCATTAGTGCTGCAAGAACTGCTGCCATCATCTTTTTTCTTTTCATTTTTTCCTCTCTTCTGCACAGAAATAGATTTTATGTTCGCAGGCTTCCATGCATTGTCTGTGCTCATATGCTTTTGCCTCTTTCTGTTCTTTATTTTATCGCCCTGCCATATTTAAATCTATCAAAGAAGCATCCAGTATTGTTCTGTTTACGTTTACTTATTTTTTATTGATTATTTTTTGTTCTTTTTCCGCACATTTTTGTTCTTTTTCCGTTCTACGCGTTCCGTTCCGAGGATGGTGTCGTACCCATAACCTTTTTATAAACTTTACTGAAATGAGAAAAATTGTCATAACCAACTTTAGCTGCGATCAGACTGACAGGCAAAGATGTGGTAATCAACAGATTTTTTGCAGCCTTCATTTTGGTTAATGTAATATACTCCTTCAAAGGCATTCCTTTTTCTTTGTGAAACAGTCTCGAAATATAGTCCGGGCTTAGATAGACAGCTTTTGCAATCTGTGCACACTGTAAAGGAGAGTCCAGATTTTCACGGATATATTTTTCGATTATAGCCAGGCTGTTATCGGATGTTTCAGTTTCTGAACATGCCGAAACAAAAAAAGAAGTAATTTTTTTCAAATAAGCCGCAGCTGATTCCAGTGTAACAGCACTGCTGATTCCAGCCACATCTTCAAAAGCCGGTAAGGAATGTGCCGGAAGTTCCAGTTTCCGCGCGGCACTGTAAGCGCAGTGATAATAATTTTTGCAAAATTCAACCAGAGTATCGTGATTCAGTTTATTATTTATGTTTAAGGATTGAAGATACAACAATGCTTCCTGCTCTGCTTTGCCCGCCTGATTGCCAGAAAGATACATTTCGAATTGCGACAATAACTCCGGTTCACAGTATGTAATAGTTTGTGGAACACTTGCCGAATCAGAAAAAAAGATACCAGAACTTTGACAGATATTATTTTTCCTTTCTTCCTGCAAAGCGGCAGCTGTCCTGGACAACTCGCTTACCTGGAAAGAGGGACGTGTATAAAACGCGCAGGAACAGGAAAATTGCCTGGTAATTCTGGAATAGATCATATTTAACCGAGCATAATACACGTCTGCATCCATTAACTTATTTTCCAGGCTGTAAATAAGTATTCCAATAGACGTTTTATCTGGAAAATAAGACAATATCTGATGTTGAAACGGAGAGAAAAAATCTCTGAATATTTCTTCTGTACTTTGGCGCCATTCTTCAAAAGCTACTGGAAAGGAATGCCATTGTTGTATCTGAACCCACAAGAGATAAACGTCTGAACCAGCTGAAACCGGAATCTTCATTTCCTGAAGAAAGTGAAGCACCTGGTCAAGATCCGTTTCCTTTCCCATAAACCAGTCATTTAAAAGACCTTTCAACAAAGCATTTTTCTGGGGTAAAGCTGCTTTTCCAAAATTCAGCCAGGTCTGCTGCTGTTCTTTTTCCTGAATTCTTTTTATGCTCCGTTTAATAGCAGATTCAATGTCTTCATATCTTGCCGGCTGAAGAATATAATCAAAGCTTTCTAATTGAATTGCTTCCTGCGCATAGAAAAAATCAGCATGGGAAGTCAGAAAAATACATTCAAACTGGTAATGATTCTCCCTGCACCAGCGAAGAAGGGATAATCCACTTTCCTTTGGCATCTCAATATCTGTTAACAGAATATCAATAGGGTGGGAAAGAATAATTTCCCTGGCTTCGGATGCATTTAACGCCGTATAAACATTATGTACCAAAAGAGCACTCCAATTCAGACCTGATTTTAATGAAGAGAGTACACTTGGCTGATCATCTACTAATAAAATATTCATGATTCTATCTTCCTTTCCCGAAAAGGTATCAGAAGTTCCACACATCCCTGGTTTTCTATGTTATAAAATGCCAGAGTGCTTTGATTTTCGTAAATCATCTTCATGCGATAATATATGTTATAAATTCCTACATTGTAGTCTTTATACAAAAAATCATGTTCTTCCAGATGGTTCAGTGTATTCAGAGCCTCTAAAGGAAAACCTCCGCAATTGTCTGAAATTGTAATATTCAGATAATCCTGCTGCTCTATAGATACATGAGCAGTCTTCAATTGTATCTTAATATGAGATCGATCCTGACAATGCTTGATACTATTTTCTACAAAAGTAAGAATTGACAGAGGAGGAACCAAAACATCTGTTGTATCTGCCGAGATATCAATTCCAAGCTCCGGCCAACAAGAAAAATATAGCTGTTGCAATTTAATATAGCTGGATACAGAGTGAATTTCTTCTTCCAGACTGACCAGTTCAATGTTATTTCGAAAGATATAACGGAAATATTCTGAAAGAGCCAGAATGCTTTCCTGGATCTCGCCGTATTGTTTCTTTTCTGCCATGCCATACAGGCTTTTCAGACAGTTGAGATAAAAATGAGGACGGATCTGCAACTGAAGATACTGCAGCTGTGCCTGCTTTAAATCCAGTTTCTTTTCATATGCTTCCAGTTTTAAATCATTGATTTTAGTCAACATTTCATTAAAGGCCTGACCAAAGCGCTGCAGTTCCAGCAGATCATAATTGTCATTTACACGCAGCGATAAGTTTCCGTTTCCAACTTTTTGCATAGTTTCCATAAGCGTATTAATTGGATAAATCAATTTTCTGTACAGATACATTCCGATCAGGGATATTGAAAAAAGCAATGCGATCATACAAGAAATCAATACTTTCTGGAATAAATTCATATGTGACCAGATTCCCTTGTATGGAAAAATGCAGCAAAGCTGTAGATTATATTCTCCCACTGGTGAACTGATAAACTGATATGTTTTTTTATCAAGGGTTATTTTTCTGACAGGATTATCTTCATATGGAAATAGCAGTTTCCTGGTGACAAATTCTGAGGTATAAGGTGTTCCTTCCAAAGATGCATAAAAAAGATGCATATCCGAATCAGACATACCCGCGAACAATGAGAAATTATCCAGAGACGGATCCACCATAACAGCACAAATAGTAGTGTCATACCCGATCATCCGGATCAGTACCACCCGGTCTGAAAGCATAAATGGAATCCAGCGATTGCGTTCTTCTGACAGATGAATCGGCTGCATAAAGTAATCCTTGAGCAGTTTCTGGTCTTCATAGGAATAATGTTGCTGGAAGGAAGGATAATAACAATTATCACTTTTTTCTTTGCTGTACAGAAAAAATCCTCCAAGGCAGGAATCCTGCGTCAGAATCGGACGCAGGATCTGTAAGATTGTATAGGCATTCTGGTACTTTTCCAGTTGCGTGTTACTATAATGGAACGAATGAAAAGGAGAGCCGGGTACAACAAGATTATTAAGCTGAGTTTCCGATCGTTTCAAAACTTCTTCCATATGAGTTGTAACCTGCGACAGCTGGATTTCCGTATCTGACTGATCCGCATGAATCTGCCTGCTGATAGTATAGCAGGTCAGCACAAGAAGCAGGATAAGAGCCGGGATAGATACAGAAAGAAAAGAAATATTGAGAATCTGTTTAATTGTCTTCGGATTTTGTTTCATAATAATCTCCTCCTTTCCGGTTCCCACTTTTTCTTTCGTGAGGATTCCAAATTATGGGGTTACCTTGCTGGTCATATCCAGAAGATGGCTGACTGCATTCTCAAGCTCTCTGCGAGTCACACGCTTTTCCTGTACCCCCTTTAATATCTGGGCAATTACAGGAGGGCCTCCTGGCATGACAATATCGTTTCCAGCAGCAACAGCATCTGCTCCGTCTGTTACAATATCCATATCCCCCCAGTCGGTTACCACAGCTCCCTCAAATCCCCATTCTTCACGAAGAATATGGGTGCACAGATCTTTATTTGCTCCTGCAAAAATACCATTTATCTTATTAAAAGATGTCATAATACACGCAACCTTAGCATCACGAACCAGCATCTCAAAGGGCTTTAAATAAATTTCCCGGGCTGTGCGCTCTGTCAGGATCGAATCTACTGCATCATAATTTTTTCTGCTGCTTCCCCTGCGGAATGTTTCCTGCTCATTTACTGCAAAATGCTTCGGACATACCAGCACCGGATGATTCTCCTGTACACCCTTGGTTATCTCACAGGCACATATTCCAGTTAAATAAGGATCTTCTGAAAAATATTCAAAATTTCTTCCGCAAAGAGGATTCCTGTGTAAGTTTACAGCTGGTGCAAGCCATATATCCACTTGCTTTCTCTCGCATTCTTCCCCTATAGCATTTCCAAATTCATACCAGAGTTTTTTGTCAAATGCGCAGGCGATCAGCATTTCCGTTGGCCATGCTGTCTCTCCGATTCCAGCTGGTCCGTCTTTATAAAAAACAGACTTGATACCCTTTTCCTCAATCGCAGGAGAAACATATCCGGCATATCCAACCGGATGGCTGTTCGTGGTCAGAGGTGTCCCGTTTTCATCTAAAATTGTAGAAGGTTTACTCAGATCTCCTGCTGCTGCAAAAGGAATTCCAGGTCCGTATCCCACACAAAGGGCAGCCAGTTCTTCTATGGAAAATCCAGAAAAATTTCTTGTTTGCACTTTACAGTTATGTACTTCTGCTGCTTTTTTCTGTTGATTTCCTTTTTTAACTGTATCTACTCTCTCTGTTCTCTCTATTACGTCCGCTATTTTCGTCGTTCCATCAGGTTTTTTATCCTTTGTTAAAAATTTAAGCTTTCCACAGTTACAGGATGCTAACATCAGGCAATTCTCACATTGCTCCAGAACATAATCCTGTTCTGTTTGCATAAATTTTCCACAGACCGTATTTCTGGAAGAGTTTCCCACACGCAGTGCATACTCCCCTTTTTCCAGCACCCATGCGGCTCGCTCTTCTTCATATACCGCCAGTTCTTTCCATGGAATTGTAATGCTAAGCACTTCCTCTTCACCAGGAGCCAGCTGAGAGGTTTTTTCAAAACCTCCCAGAGCCTGCATCGGATGCTCACATCCTTCCTGATCCATTTTTGACCAATAGACCTGGGCTACTTCTTTTCCCGGCACAGCTCCTGTATTTTTCACACGGACAACAACTTTTATACCGTCTTTTTTCTTTTGGGTACCTGTTTCTGTAATTTCAAATGTCGTGTATGATAATCCGTATCCAAACGGGAATAACACATTTTTCTGAAAAGTATCAAAATACCGGTAACCTGCATAAATGTTCTCCCAGTAAACCGTTACAGGACTTTTCTCAAATCCCCTGCTGCCATTTTCCTCTGCGGATAATCCATAATCCTCATACGTCATGATCTGATCCGGATGTTCCTTATCCCATGAAAAATGTGCAGATGAAGGATAGTCGTTATAATCTTCTGCAATAGTCACTGTCATTTTTCCAGATGGGTTCACTTTTCCAGAAAGAATTCTGCCCAGGGCAACCGCACCTCTTTCCCCGGGAATTCCAAGAAACAATACACTTTTGATGCTGTCATACTTTTTCAGCCATGCCAGATCGATCAGACCATTTACATTTAATATAACCACAACTTTGGTAAACTGACTGCATACTATGTCTACCAGTTTTTCTTCTTCCCTTGTCAGGTAATAGTCTTCTGTCAAATGCCGGTCACATTCCTCACCACCGGAATTTCTTCCCAGAACGATCACTGCGGTATCTGTTTTTTCCGCTGCCTGTTGAAGCAGATACTCTGGCACTTCATATTCTTTAAGCGGAGCACGGTACTTTCCAAATATTTCATACATGATTCCACAGTTCATAGCCTCATTTACTTTCGTCCAGTCAAAAGTATCCTCTTCAGAAACCTTTTCCTCTTTCAGCTTATATGTGTAGAATCCCTTTAATAAAGCTTCCGGAATAATACTGTTTTTTTCACACTCGTCAAGAATCGTAGGACAGCCGGCAATATGAGCCCCACCTGAACCGTTTCCGGAATACAGCATTCCAATCTGTGCTCTTCCGAAGAATGCCACATCTTTCTGTCCGACAAATGGAAGAAGATTATCTTCGTTTTTTAGCAGTACCACAGATTCTTCTACTATTTTTTCTGCAACTTTTTTTTGATTCATTCTCTCTATTGCTCCTTACTGGTTACTGCTGTGAAATTTTCACTTCGACCTCATGCATCTTTCCATCTCTGAAATCTGGCAATACAGATTCCAGGCACGGCTTTCCATCTACAAAAAGACTTCCTTTTCCGTTCTCCACATGCTGTGGATTTTGAATCACAATGTGATAATCGGCTCCTCTGAAATGTCTTGTCATCTCTGCATTTTCCCATTCTGCCGGAAAACAAGGAACAATTTTTAAGCCTTCATAATCCCTCTTCACACCCATGATTCCTTCGTATATTCCCATCAGGCACCAGACAGATGTTCCTGTAGTCCAGGACTGATAAGACTTTCCGTAATATCCTGGATGTGTAGAGTAGCAATTGGTAAAGACATAAGGTTCAGCACCGGAACGTGAAGAAGGATTTTTCTCACTGTCAGGCATTATTTTCTTTAATGTCTGCAATGCTTTTGATGCTCTTCCCACCTTACAATCCATCAGAATCTTAAATCCTGTTGCGTGACAATAAACACCGCCATTTTCAAACAATCCGGGAAGCATTCCTGACATTCTTCCTACATGGGCATCGTAAATCTGGTAAGGCGGATCGTTCAATGGAAATCCAAAATCCCGCTCCATTTCATCAACGGACCGAAGCAGTTCTGGCAGCTTTTCATCATCTGCTACATCTGCCAACACAGCCCAGGTCTGGGCATTCAAATAGATTTTACTGCCTTTACTGTCCTTGGTACCTATATCTCCTTTTCTACTCAAAGCTCTAGCATACCAGTTTCCATTCCATGCCGCCTGATTGATACTGCATTTCATTTTTTTGTACTCTTCTTCCAGGAACTGTGCATATGTATGATCACCTGCATATTCCATCAGATTTTTCAGTTCCCGAAGTGCCAGACAGAACTGATGGGAAAGCATCACAGATTCTGCCTCTTCATCATCTGTAACATTCAGTGCGTCGTTCCAGTCTGCGAAAAATATTTTAACCAGACCGTTTTCACCTTTATCTGCAATCAGTCGGTCAACGGCTGCTTTCACATGCTCCAGCACTGTGGCTTCCCCACCATCCTGCCAGGCTGTCTTTTTTTCCAGCAATGCCAGATTACCAGTTTCTTTGATCAGTTCACATACTGCCCAGATGATCCAGAATGGCTGATCTGAGTAACGGGTATCATCATAAGGATACCAGGTCAGTACCGCATGCCCATCACGGAACTGATGTCTCAGACACTCTATAATCTCTTCTTCTGCTTTTTCCTGTCTGTAGTTCAAAAGTCCGACTGCGATCTGCAGATTATCCCGGACTCCTTTTTTCCCGACAATACAAAAATCAGCCTGCTTTTTCACCCAGTTATTCATAATATGGTTTATTTTTTCATCCGGTGTCTTAATTGACAGAGAACTGATTTTTTCATAATTGTATGCTGCTGCTTTTTCAAATTCCTGCTGTACTTTTTCCGGGTTTGATCCGTACTGTTCTACTACTTCAATCGCCTTTTCACATGACTGGCTGATTCCGAACAGCACATGAATTTCTTTTTTCTCACCTGGCTGTAACTGAATTTTATGCTGAAGCACTCCTCCAAGGATAAAAAGTGCAGCTTCTGAATTCGTGCAGTCTCTTCCCTGTACCACTACATCTGGCCGCTGAAATAACGCACATGCAGATGCATCCGGCATTGTTAAGGTCGATAACGAGCCACAAAATTTCGTCAAATCTCCATCATAAGCATATACTGGTTCCGTAGAAGCCAGAAATCCGTGATAATACTCATGTGGGGCAAACGGATGTGCGGAATCACAGTAAATTCCATTTAATTCTGACTGAAAACCAGTATTCATACAACGGTACATTTCGTAGTATCTTGGATAAGAAAATCCTTCCAGCGAAAAGCTGACAGCCGAAAACATACTGAGATTGCGTTCCTGTTCTCCCTTATTACAAAGCGTCACTGTCCACATTTCATAAAGTCCCTTTTGGGGAACAAAAATTCTCCAGGAACCTTCTATTCCATCTTTTTCTGATCGTATTTCTGAATAACTGATGTTGTGTGTACAGCTGTAATTTTCAACTTCCGCATTTAATGGTCCTTTTCCAATGTTCCAGCAGCTTCCACTTTCATCATCTCTTAAATATATATATCTGGCATCATTTTGATTAATCATGCACATATCTGCTTTTTCGCTGAGGAAATAGCTCCGGCCATGACCGGTCTGGGAAATCTGGGCGCAATAACGGTCTTCATTCCACAAATAATTATACCAGTGTCTTGGCGTTGCCGGATCTAGTATCTGACAGCTGTTTCCTTCATCCGTAAACTGATACAGATCAGTGTTTTCCAGCATTTCTACTGATGTCTTCATAGCAATTTCTCCTCGTATTTCTTATCTTTTTACAGTGAGATGATACTGAATTCCTGGAATCGTGCCATTTACCGCAAACTGTATCTCCCCATTTTCCTCTATTCCTTCAAGCTGTGCGATTACTTCTCCAACCGGACTTAGTACCTCAAGCTTGGCTTCTTTTGCCTGTACATAAATACAGCCTTCCAGTGTTTCTGCAAACAGCTTTCCTTTAAATTCTACAGCTGTAAATTCATATGGTATTCCGGGTATTTTCTGTCCAGGATAATATCCGGTTTCATCCATCCCGGTTTCTCCCATTGCAGTAAGAATATATTCCTGCGCCTGATCAAGATTGTTTTCTTCTTTTGCGATCAAAGCCAACGTGATCCGTTTGTTTTCTGCTTTTACCTTTACCATATCAGATAACGAAATCAATTCTTTCGGTGCTCCGCTGTAATATCCACAATAAGGAGTCTGAACCGCATAGCAGGCATTTTCCGGATCAAATATAATTTCCCCGGTCTCAGATATTAATTTTCCATCAACATAACCAGTTTCCTTTGGAATTACATTCCACTCCTTCATCGCCTGATCCATGATGCGTGCAAAATTTCTGTAATCTCCCTCTCCTGCAATCTTTGCAATATCATCAAACACAAGCGCCTGCTCCCCAAGATGAACGCCCTGCTCAATCAGCTTCGTTCCCTTAGCTGCTCTTTCCAGCCGGTTTTTATCTTCATATCTTCTTCCAATATCCCGGTATTTTGACCACGCATAATAAACACTGTGTTTTGCCTCAGATAATCTGGCTCCGTTTAAAAATCCTGCATTTACTGCAATATCTCCATTTCCCTGGTAGGTGTCACCAGAATCCAGAAATACGTTGCGCATTGCTGTTACATATGGAAAAAACATAGTCGGCATAGCATGAAACTCAGGCAGTGTTTTCAGATCGTTCTGGGTATACACTACATCGATGCAATGCTTTGCTTCAGCTACCAGACCTTTCAGAAACATCGACGCCATAAATCCCCACTGGCAGATCACAGCCGGATCATTATACACATCAAAGATATTCCGGATTTCATCTGCCGGCTGGTCATCCCAGTTCTCTGAGGTATGATGATTGTAAAGAATCAATCCATCCCAGTCATTTAGGCATGCATAGGCAACTGTCTGAACAAGTGCAGTGGAATGGAACATATGCTCACCATATTCGTTCCATTCGCTTAACATAAAAGGCTTTCCTTTTACGATTGCTACAGATGCCAGACTCAACAGGGTAGTTGCCATGGAACCAACGCCCCTCTGCCAGGTCAGAGGATTGGTGGATACATATTCTACCGGTCCATTTACCATATAAGTATTGTTCATATCAGGCAATAAAAGCGGATGATTGAAATAGCTGTTGTTTTCCATCAGATCTCCATCTGTATGTCCATACACATCAGCCGCCCCTGCGATCAGATTACTTGTAACGATCGGAACCTTAACTCCCAAAGAAATAAGATAATCCTTCATATCCCGGTAAAATTTCCGGTTCATATAAATACCAAACTCCATAAAATCTGCATATCTGGCCGGACTTTCTTCTGTATCCCAAGAACCATTAGGATCGTTAACCGGCTGATAAAAACCGCCTGCAATACCACGTACCGTTCCTGCTGCCGGATCTTCCTCTTCTCCTAGCGCACAGCAGCCTTCACAAGTCCATGCTTCTGCAAGTCTTTTTCTTGTATGATATTTCATTAACAGAAAATGGTTGAAACGAGACTGCACTTCATCCCTGTATGGCTTCATCTGCTCATCGGCATCAGCTCCCATGGCCCATTTGATTGCAGAATCCTCGTTGTTGATCTGAACTGTCACAACAGCCGGATCATCTGCAAGTGAGAGTCCTGTATAGGGATTTACATGACAAAGCAGCTCTTTTGCATATTCCTTCTGCAGCTCTATCATGCGCGCATTATAAATGGCATAACGTTTAATACAGGACGGTGCTCCCCCTGGATAATCCATTTCGTCACCTGGCTGAAATTCTCTTGCAACAATCAGGTCAACATGCAGATAAATTCCTTTTTCTTTTAATTTCGCAATAAAGTAATCAAAACGGTCCAGCCCTTCTGGATTGAATTTCCTGCTGTTTCCGTCTGCATAATCCAGAAGTGGGTTATTTACACAGCTGCTCCAGCTTCCAGGTTGCTCACCTACAGGCGCATCTGCTGCATGAAGACGAATCAGGTTTACTCCCATGCTTGCAAAACGCTCTGCCATTTTTTTCGCAGTTTCATGATCAGGCGTATTGGAACGTGCTGCCACATTAAAGCCAAGAAAACGGGCTCTTTTTCCATCTTCGAAATACAGATGTCCGTTTCTTGTCTCCACAAATCCGTGTTTTCCGGCAGGTGCGTCTAAAAGGTGAGAGTAATCCAGAATTCCCTTATTAGGTTCTGCTTTATGTATTCTTAAGTGTTGTCTCATGTTCTGTCTGCCTCCCTGTAAGCTTTTGCATAGAATCCCCTGTCTGTTCCTTCCAACCAGCCGTCTTCTGTAACCTTATACTCATCTTTCAAGCGAATATCCTGGGATGAACTTCCCACTTCCACAAGAAATGTTCCTTTTTCCACTTTCCACTGCATATTCATGTCCAAAAATGCCATCTGACTAGCCTTTACTTCGAATATAACTGTCTGCTTTTCTCCTGGCTCTAAAGTGATTCGCTTAAATCCTGCCAATTCTTTTACCGGTCTTGCCATACTTGCATAAAGATCTCTCAAATACAGCTGTACCACTTCATCGCCGACCCTGCTGCCCACGTTCTCTACATCCACTCTGATCTCAATTGTTTCAAAAGGGCCAATTTCCTTTTTGGAAAGTTTCAGGTCGGAATAGGAAAACTGTGTATAGGAAAGTCCGTGGCCGAAACAATATCTTGGTGTGTGTGGCAAATCCACATAATTGGCAAATCCGATGCTTCCAACCTGATCCCAGCAGGAATTGTACTGATGATTGTAATAAACAGGAATCTGTCCTGCATGATAAGCAGTTGTAACAGGCATTTTACCTCCTGGGTTATATTCTCCAAGCAATACGCTTACAACAGCCTCTGCTCCGGTTTCTGCCGGGCTCCATGCCTCCAGGATTCCATCCAGATACTTATCCGCAATATCACTTGAGATCGGTCTTCCGTCAAAATGTACTCCGACCATTGGCTTGCCAAATGCAGCTGCACGTTTTATAAATTCGTCCTGTCCTTTTGGCAGATTAATATTGCTTCCATCTACACCTTCTCCCATAGAAGACATGGAGCAGGTTCCGTGTTTGCCTCCTAATGTAAGGATTACCAGATCTGCCTCTTTTATCTTTTCCAAGGCTTCCTCAAAATGGGATTCATCTTCTCCTGCAATATAATAACCATAAGAATAGCTTACCTCTACATCTGGCAGCTTTTCCCGCAGTTCTTCTAAAAGGCTTCTGCAATCCGGCTTCTGCCTTCTCAGGATCTGATCAAACTCCTCTGTTTCATCTGACTGGATATTCGTTCCTGGAACTGTTTTGATTTCCTCTGGTTTTGCAACTTTTACCCCACTGACTCCTGCAATGGAATTCGCTATGGCATAAGTGGATTCCATCATGCACATATGGGTATATCCACCAAAAAACTTTCTTGCACAGTCTGCATGAGGACCGATTACTGCTATTTTTTTTACGTCGGAGCCAATTGGCAATACTCCGTTATTCTTCAGAAGGACCAGCGATTCTTTCGCGGACTGCAGGGATACTTCTCTGTCTGTCTTCTGGGAAAATACACCTTTTAACTCCTCTCCCTGCAAAGAAAACGGATGTTCAAATAAGCCCATACGGAACTTTGCAGTCAGCACACGCAATACAGCCCGGTTAAGTGCACTGATATCGGCTTTTCCAGTCCGGAACTTTTCCAGAAACTTCTCTCCAAATCCACTTGGATTCGGAAGTTCCATATCCATTCCGGCTTTCAGGCAAAGCAGTCCGGCATCTTCCAGCGTCTCTCCAACATGCTGGGAGCCATGGGTATTACCAACTGCACCATAGTCACTGATGCAAAGTCCCTGAAATCCCATTTCATCTCTAAGAAGCTTTGTCAGAAGTCCATAAGATGCAGATACCGGTTCCCCATTCACAGTGCAGTAACAAGGCATGATTCCCAGAAGGTCAGACTCCTGGATTGCAGCCTGAAATGGTTTTCCATAAATTTCTTCCAGAAGTCTTGGCGGTGTATCACTGACAGCTCCGTGGATTCCTCCATTGGAATTATGGAAAGCCAGAAAATGTTTGGCAACACTTTCTGTTTTTCTTCCTGCTGTTTCCTTTTTCTGTATTCCTTTTGTATATGCAGCTCCCATTGCAGAAGCAAGGGCCGGATCTTCCCCATAGGTTTCTCCCTGGCGTCCCATACGGGAATCTCTGGAGATATCCAGAACAGGCGCTAATATGTGGGTAATTCCGCAGGCAGCTTCCTGCCGGCTTACAATTTCTGCGATCTTTTCTTCCACTTCCGGATCAAATCCGGCACCACGTCCGATACCTGCCGGAAAGCTGGTGGAATCCTGAATAAATGGGCCGCATAAGCCTTCCATGTGAAAAATTGCAGGAATGTGATGTTCACTGTTTTCCATTACAATTTCCTGGACTTTTTTCTGCCACGCCGCAACTTCTTCCAATGTCTCCATCCGCCGCATTTCCAATGTGCTTACTTCTCCAATACCATGCGGTACTCTTTTTGAAATTCCGTCAAAATCTTTATATTCTTCGTCAAAAGGAAAAACACCGGTCAGCTGTGCTGCTTTTTCTTCCAGACTCATTTCTTCCAGCAGTGCCTTAGCTCTTTTCTCAGGTGCCAGTGATGCGTTTAAGTATTCTTTACTCATGCTTGTTCTCCATTATCACATATTCATATTTACCGTAGTCTGCTTCATGACAGCTGCCATCTGGCAGTAAAATTTCTGCATGGGCATTCGCCGGGATTTCTACTTTTATTCTGCAGTTTTCTCCCTCATACTCCCAGGAAGATTTAATTTTTCCAAAAGGTGAATCGTAAGATGCTTTCACATATCCAATCTGCCTGTCAGGATAGGGCTGAATCCTGATTTTTCCTTTTTCCACCCGTATTCCGGCAACACGATCCATCAGCCAGCCGGCAAAAGTTCCGAAAGAATAGTGATTCATGGAATCTTTCGGTTCTCTTCCTGCTTCCATACCTTTCCAGTTTTCCCAGACTGTAGTTGCATCATACTTCAGCTGATACAGCCACCCCGGATATGTGTCCTGAAGCATAAGCTTCCATGCCGTATCTCCATGACCATAATCAGTCAGCACATGAAGCAGTTCATATGTGCTTAAAAATCCGGTATTCAGATGAAATCCGTTTTTCACGATCATTTCATTCAGCTCATCACAGGCAATCTTTTTTTCTTCCTCTGAAAGCATGTCAAACATGATCGCGTGAACATAATCGCACTGTCTTTTCTGCTTCATATGTCCATTTTCCATACAAACTTCCCGGTAGGCCAGTTTGGTAAACTTTCTCATTTCACTATAGAATTCTGCTTCTTTCTGGTATCCAAGAGCTTTTGCCATTTCTGAGGCGATATAGCAGCCGTAAGATAAATGTGAAGTGCAGACTTCCGGTGCACCATGTTCATAAATATCTCTCAGGTAAGTTCCACCTGGATCTTCTGTGTTTATAAATCCGTTCCAGTCCGGTTCGATCCATTCTCCCCAATGCCAGCCTGTATCCAGCAGATAAGAACTATACTTTTCGTTTTTCCCTTTTTTTCTTCCAGGATTGTCCTTTTTTGCACGTTCCAGACAATAAGCCAACCATTCCTTTACTTTTTCATAATTTTCTGCAAGTATTTCTGGATTATTGTAACGAAGATACATTCTCCATGGAATCAGATCTATGGCATCACTCCATCCAGCCGCACCGTCAAACAAATGTCCCTGTGATGCCGGAGCTGTCTGGCTGATACAACCACCTTCCAGTTGTACTTCCCTTAATTCACTTAAAAATTTCCGATATACCGGATAGCATTCCATCAGGTACATTCCTGTGTTTACAAATACCTGGGCATCGCCTGTGAAGCCGGTTCTCTCCCTTGTAGGACAATCAGTAGGAATTTCAAGGAAATTCCCTTTCATGCTCCACACTGCATTTGAAAACAGCTGATTGATTCCCGGATGTCCACATTCAAATTTTCCTGTCTGTGGCATATCTGAATAAACAGCAATTGCGGTAAAATTCTTTTCTGTCACTTTTACATCTGTTATAGCCTTAATATAGCGGAAACCAAATATGGATTTTTCCGGCTTATACTCATTCCAGCCTTCTTTACAAATGTATTTTACACATTGCTCTACCCGGTGCTCTGGTGCCTGGAAATTTTCCTGCGTAAAATTGCCATTCTGATCCAGACACTCTCCATGATAAAGCGTAATGCACTGTCCTGCCTGTGCATAAAATCCAAACTTCACGTAACCAGCTATGTTCTGACCAAAATCAATAACAACCTCTCCATTAGGTGTATGAATCTGCTTGCCTGTATAGTTTTCTTTTTCAACTACATCAAAGCTATTGGAACAAACCAGGTTTTCATAGCCGAATTGTTTTTCTGTTACCGGATGCCATTCACAGATGTTTTCTTTTCTTGCATCATAACACTCGCCCTGCATCAGATCATTTAACCCAAGCGGTCCCTCCTGGGATGCACTCCAGCTTTTATCACTTATCAGAACTGTTTTTCTATCAATTTCCAGCTGACACAGAATTGCCAGATCTATCCCAAAGCTATTTCGTACTCCACCGTATCCAGTATCGCCTCGCCACCAGCCATCTCCAACTGTAACAAGAATTTCATTTTTTCCGACGTTTAAAAGCCCACTCACATCGTATGTCTGATATTGAAGTCTGGCATTATACTGACTTGTACCAGGGGCAAGAATAAAATCACTGGCTTTTTTCCCATTTATATACGCATTATAAATACCATGGGCAGTTATATAGAGTCTGGCATTTCCGGAATTCTCTACCAGAAATTCTTTTTTCAGATAACTGGCAGGCTGTCTTTCCTCTGGTTCATGAAAAAGTTCCGGATCAATCCATTCTGCCACCCAGTCTTTTTCATCCAGAAGTCCTATTTCAAAGCTGCTTTTTTCGCTCCATTCTCCACAGATATCCTTTTCATCCCATAAACGGACTTTCCAGGTCACCTGACTGCGGCTTTTTAATTTTCCTTGATATTTATGATCCATTACAGAAGATCTGACTTTTCCAGTGTCATATATCTCCTGACCATCCACACTGGCTTTTACCTGATAGGCCGTCTGTGTCTTTGCTTCTTGTACTTTCCATAACAATTTTGGTGAAACAATATCTATAGTTGGATTACCTGTTAAGTATTCAATTTTCAAATCCGTTGCTTTTATCATTATGACTCCTCAGTGTAGGTATTGCTTTTTGCTATGATCCGTAAAATTCTTTCTGCACATCCACGTAATTCTTCCAGTGTAATCGGATATTTTACAGTTCCCTCTTCTGCATCAACAGATGCAAGTATTTCCTCTACGTCCTCTTTGCTTCCCGGCATAAGCAGGTCATTTCCTGCCTTGATGCAGGCTGCCGCGTTGGAAGGTCCATATAAAGGCATTCTGCCTTCCAGATCCGGTTTGGGCTCTGCGGTAGTACCCCAGTCAGTCATAATCAGCCCTTCAAAGCCCCACTCCTGACGTGCAGCTTTTGTTAAAAGATCTACCGAATTCGCAGTATGAATTCCATTCAACATATTGTAAGATGACATCAAGGCCAACGGCTGTGCTTTTCTGATTGCGATTTCAAATCCTTTCAAGTAAATTTCACGCAGAGTGCGTTCTGTCACGTGACTATTATTGTATGCCCTGTTATCTTCCAGATTGTTACATGCGAAATGTTTAATTGTAGTACCAGCTCCAGGGTGAGACTGAACGCCTTGGGTCTCAGCAGCTGCACAAATACCGGAAATAAGCGGATCTTCAGAATAATATTCGAAGTTTCTTCCACACAAAGGATTTCTCTGGATATTCATTCCCGGTGCCAGCCAAAGCATGATTCCAAATTCTTTCATTTCGGAACCGACAATATCTCCTGCTTCGTAAAGAGCCTCTTTATCCTAGGTCTGTGCCAGCAAAGTTGCTGTAGGAATTCCAGTGCAATACTGATAATAAGTAACTTCCTTCTCTTTCAAAGGCCGATTATCCTGTTTCATAAAAATATCCATAAAATCATTTCCAAGGGCTGGTTTCTGCCAAGTCACATTCTGACCGTCATCCACTGTAAAGATTGGTGACAACCGCAAACCAGCAGGTCCGTCAGCCAGAATAATATTATGTATATTTCTGCTTTTAATAAGACTTGAAGTCGTTTCTCCTGCAGCTCCAGGGCAGGCTCTGCTTGCCGCCCCTATTGTCGAAGTTTCTTCTTCACCGCCTCTTGCTGTTCCAACACATAATGCAGTCAGTTCTTCTTTTGTTAACTGCTGTACCAGATCGTACAGACTGCATTTTCCAGAGAGCACATCTTCCATTCTGTAGATTTGAGATGCTTGAATTTCCGTTTTCTTGTCAGGAACCTGTTCTGATTTTTTTATTTGTTTTTCCAGACAATTGTCATTTTTCTTTTTTGTCAGAAAACTTTCTACAAACAAATCTGGAGCATTCTTGATTTCTTTTTCTTCTTCCGGATATGAATAAAACAGCGTTTTATCCCCATGGATGCATTCCATTTCACAATCCAGCGGCAATAATTTTTCCAGTTTCTGATAGATACATTCTTTTTCCAGGTGAATAACTCCGGTCACCTTTGTTGCTCTGGAATGTTCTCCTACACGGATAATATAGCTGCCTTTCTCCCAGATCCACGCTTCCTGTTTCTCATCATAAGAAGCCATCCGGCTTACCGGAAAGGAAATCGTCATATTCTCACTCTCACCAGGCTGTAGGCATTTTGTTTTTGCATAAGCTGCCAGTTCCTGATAAGGCTTTTCCAGCCGTCCATCCGGTTCTGATATATAAATCTGCACTACTTCCCTTCCAGAATATTCTTTTCCTGCATTCGTAACCTGTACATTTAATACGATTTCAGAATTTTTAAGTAAAATATCCTTTGTTTCAACCCAAAATGTAGTATAAGATTTTCCATATCCAAATGGATATGCCGGAACTTTTCCAAAAGAATCAAACCAACGGTACCCCACATAAATTCCTTCTGTATAATATTCATCATCCCGGTTTCCGTTCCTATATCCAAATGTATCTGCATTGGGATAATCTTCATATTCTTTTGCCCAGGTCGCTGCCAGATGTCCACAGGGATTTACTTTTCCACTCAAAACATCTGCAAGTGCATCTCCCCCTGAGCTGCCAGCCTGTCCCATCAGAACAACAGCTGAAATATTGGACAGCTCATGGAAAAAGGAAGTATCAATCACGCCGCCAATGTTCAGTACAACAATAACGTGACTGTAATGGCTGCACAGAGTAGTCAAAAACTCTTTCTCTTCCTGATGCAGCTGATAGTCACCAGGCTCATTTCTTCTGTCTGCACCTTCACCGGAATTTCTTGCAAGTACATAAATTGCAATATCCTGGTCTGCCTTGGAAAAATCATTTTCTTCTGTAGGAATCGTCAAAGGGTTCCGATGGGCAAACATCGCCCAGAATGCCAGTTCCGGAGAATCGGCATATTTTTGCTGCATTTTTTCCTTATAAGCTTCTTTCTTCTGCACTGCCGCAGCATCGTATCTGTCCAGCCACGCTTTCGTGGTAATGACAGCACCTGCGTGCTCCAGCCCTTGTTCTACAGAACTGACTTCTCTTGCATTCACTTCTCCTGAGCCAGTTCCACCTGAGACGGTATGTCTGGCACCATTTCCAAACAAAGCGATTTTTGCTTCTTTTAACTTGAGCGGCAGAATACCGTTATTCTCCAGCAAAACCATTCCTTCTGCTGCAATCAGGCGACTTCTGTTTCTGTTTTCGATTTCGCGTCGGCTTACATCCGGCGAAACTGCTGCGTAAATTTTTTTCATGCCCAACACTCCAGATTCTAATTGTAAATTATGGATTTATACTTTACGACTGATGCTATGCTAATTGGTGTTTGTTACCAGTGAACAGTAACTGCTGTTTTACTGCTCAGTGCTTTTCTGGCTGCGTCTTCTCGCCAGTTCTTCATGAATCGCCGGAAGCTTTTCTTCCAGATCAAAGAACCGGAACAATACAAATAATCCAAGATTGATAATCAGTGGAAGATAGTTTGAAAATGCATAAATTGCATATCTCATAGAAGTAGTTGCCACTTCCAGATCCGGATTGTAAGCGCCCAATGCCAGACAAGCTGTAAGGATTACAGAACCTACACCGGAACCGATCTTGGTTCCAATTCCAATTGCACCTGATGAAACACCTACCATTTTGTTGTAGTATGTATATTCGTTGTAATCGATAACCATAGCCAGAAGAACTCCGTACAGACACATCAGCGGAATCTGAACAAAGCTTCCGATTACACTGACTGCAATATATACCTTAAAATTAGTCGGGATAATACAACGAATTAAAGCAGTAAATGCAGCTCCCAGTACACCGAAATCAATTGTTTTACGAACTCCCAGTTTTGCAATAATCGGTTTCGACACGACAAAACCAACAAGAGTGGCAAAAAATCCCAGGGCTCCAGCAAGTGCTACCAGATTATCATTTCCGAAAATCCATTTACAGTAATAAGTACCAGATGTAGCAGCAATTGAATTTGTGATCTGTGTGATCAGATTAAAAAGTATTAAAATAACCCAATATTTATTTTTAAACAACATTGGAATAGATTTCTTTAACGGAATTGCTTCTTCCTCATCCTGACTATCATTTTCACTAACTTCATCTACAAGTTTCGCTTTGCGACCGTTCATATAACAGATAGAAAGCATTAACAGAACCAGAAGCGCCATAATAAAACCATATTTTATCCATGCATTCTGATTGCCGCCCAGGGCATTTGTAATCGGAATTGTAAGAATCGCGATTACCATTCCAGAGCCATATGCACCAACAGCCCTGCATACACCCATACTTTCACGTTCGCTCTGGCTGTTTGTTCTGACAACCATAACAGCAGACATTGGAGTTCCCATCAGGGTTCCGCATACTGCTGACAAAAGAATGTTTGTCACACATGCATATATCAGTGCAGGAATCTGTCCTGCCTTAATTGGTACGCAGAACAGTAATGCTGCCAGAATGGAATATGGAACCATCATTCTTAAAATCCAACGATAGTATTTTCTATTTCCACCTTTGGAGTGATCGATTATATTTCCAAACCACAGATCCGTCACTGCATCTACAATCTTTGCGATCAGCATTACAATACCAATGCCGCCAACAGCCAAACCCACCTTATCCGTATAGAAATAAGTAAGCTGGCCAATCAGATTGGCTACCAGATTCATGCCAAACTGCCCTGACATATCTGCAAGATAATCACGTTTGCGCATCATTTTCTGCACACCATTTCGGTCAACTCCCAGACCGCGTTTTTCTTTTCTCATGTTTTCTTCTCCTTTTTGTATCTAATACTTTTATAGCTACCAGGGATCAGTAACTTTTTATACCTCAACTTTATCATTCTTAGTTTTTTCTGTATTGTAATTTAAGGTTTTATATTGTAAAATTCAACATATAATTTCAGATTTTTAACATTAACAAGCCCCCAAAAATACTGTCAAATATAGATTTAGAAAAACTTGAGGAGATGCTTTCATATGAATTATGTATCTTTTTGCAAAATGTATTTTTCTGTTACCCATATTCCAGTCAGTCTTATGAAAAAGAACGAAGCCATTTATTCTTCTATTGGTGAAGTATGTTCCGTAAAGGCTGCGCGTTATTGGGAAATGGCACCGATTGATGACACCCCTAATTTTTACCGATATTCACCAGATATTGAATATGGAGTTGTCCATATCCTTGGAACCGATTACGCAATTGTTCTCGGACCAGCTTTTAGTGTTCCGGTTACTTCTGAAATTATCAGAACTTATATGCATGAAAATGCCATTGCATTGGAATACCAAGAGGCAGTCGCAGAATTTCTCTGTACTATCCCGCGAATTACTTACCAGCAATTTTCCAGACATCTCGCATTAATTCACCTATGTCTGAATCAAAAAGAAATAAGTGTCCAGGATCTTTTTCAACAGGACAATGAGCACGTGAGAAAACGTGAAGAACAGAACGTCAACGAAATTGCCAATAATATCGAGAATAATAATTTACACGACTCCTACTATTTTGAGCAGGAATTATATCAAGCAGTAAAAGAAGGAAACCCTGTCAAACTAGATCATTTTTTGAACACAAACAAGTTTCAATCCATAGAGGGAAAAATGGCCAACACGCCTTTGCGCCATGCCAAAAATCTATTTATCGCGACAACAACAAAAGTGGGAATGCTTGGTGCCATTCCAGGCGGTCTGGATATCGAAAAGACCTATCAGCTTATGGATCTATATATTCAGGAATGCGAACGACTGCAGACGATCAGTGATGTAAAATCCCTCCAGTATTCCATGATACAGGATTTCTGCCACCATACAGCTAATACTCATATTCCAGAAGGAATTTCCTCTGAAATATACAACTGTATGAGCTACATCCGCTGCCACACCAACGAAAATCTAAGTATTGAAGATATCGCAAAACAGATTCATCGCAGCAGTTCCTACACCATGAAGCATTTTAAAGAAGAACTTGGAATTAATATAGGGGCATACATTGTCCGCTGTAAGCTGGAAGATGCCAAGGGACTGTTGACTTATAGTGATAAAAGCCTGACTGAGATTTCGAACTATCTTTGTTTTTCCAGCCAGTCTTATTTTCAGAATGTTTTTAAGAAAAAATATGGGCTGACACCTTTACAGTATAGAAAAAAGACACAACATATATAAAAAATTTTTCACCATCTTAGAAATTAATGATAATTTTTTTCAGCTAGTTTATCATTTTCGTAACGTCACGAAAATGTCTCAAACTACATAATAACCTATAAAATATAAAAAGGCTGCTTCTTATAAAGATATCCCTTAGTCAAATTGGATTTCTTTATTTTCAAACAGCCTTTTAATAAATTGTGAACTTCCAGAAATTTTACAACTAAATCCAGCCTATATCCATTCATCGGCATTCCGAATCAAGTCAATGATTTCATCCAATGAACGCTCACTTTCCACGTATACATCATACAACGCCTGTTTTGCCCTCTCGATTTTCCGTTCCGGGTGTCGTTCATCCAGCAGTGTGGAAAGCTCCTCAGCAAGAACACTATATTCCTTATGTTTTTTAATTACTTTTTCCTGAAGTCTTTCTATTTTTCTGTCCAGAGCTTCTATGTGTTTCCTTTCTTCCTGCTCCTGTTTTTCCATGTCATTCTTCCTCTCTACTGTCGGTATCCGTTTTTCCTTGTATAAAACTGAGGATCTCCTCATAGCTTTTTTCGCTTCCTGCAATAGCTTTTAAAATTTCTTCATTCAAAATCGCTTTTTTCTTTTTATGCAGGTCTTCCAGTTCCGCTGTCAGGCGGTCATTCTGTTCACGGTTCCGGCTGATTGCCCTCTCTGTTTTTGCTATTTTCTGTTCAAGTGTTTCCCTGTTCATGTTTCTTGCCATCACTGTACTCCCTTCAAGATTCTGCTGATATTTTCTGCACGGTATTTCACATAATTCCAATCCATGTCAAAAGCACTTAAGATCACTTTCTGGGTTTTGGTTACTGCATGATCAAGCCGGTACACCTTATCCAGCTGGCGTGTCATCTCGATCTTTTCCAGTTCCACGATTTCATAGGCACCTGTTGCTGCCAGGTAAAAGACATATCCGGCATATCCAAATCCACATAGCACCAGATAAATGGTCCATAGTACAAACCCGGTGGATTTTTCCGCCATTCCAAATGTACATCCGCAATATAAAATAACCAGGCAGATCAAAACAGTGTTCACAATCCGTTTCTGAAAAAGCCAGGAATCCTTTCATACCCGATCTGGATTTTTTCCAGGTTCTCATACAACTGCTGCCATCCTTTCTTTTGCTTCAAGTCCGCCTTCCTCTCTGATACAGCTAATCACAAGCTGTTTCTTTTTGTACAGGGAAACTAAAATGCGTAAATACTCCTGGCTGACCTGTTCTAAAATCTCCTCTTTTTGTTTTTCTGCTACCGGAACCTTTTGAGTTTCTTTTTGTAGGCTGCATAAATGATCGGAAATGGTTCCATTTTTCACGATCTGGGTAAAGACCTTGTGTTCTTCATAAGAAAATGTAGGCTTTTGAAATGCACGAAGGGCAAACTTTATTCCTTTTCCCATGGCCAGGCTGTCGGTAAAGTTTCGCATCCGGTCAGAAAAAGAATAACAGATTGGCTTCAGTACTGCCCTTTGAAAAAGGAAAAACAGTGCTTCTTCTTTTGTCTCTCCCTCGCATCTGGCTACCAAGCCGCGCCGTACCAGACGGTTTAAGCAAAAACGAAAATCCTCTTCATCCGCCCATTCCATCGCCTTTTCTTTTCCAAGGGCAATACATAAAAGCCGGTACATCTGGGAGTGTACATTTGCCTCTTCGCATACCGACCAGGTAAGGGCGGCCCAAATCATGGTCTCCATCTCAGAGAGTACCTTTTCCTGCTCCCCAACCCGTACCACAAACCTTCCGGAGTCTTCTTCCACCCGGTTTCCCACTGCTGTATAAAAAATCATTTAAAGTTCCTCCTTAAAACAGCTTCATCACTTCCAGAAGTTTTGGAACCACATAGCCAAGAAAAAGGGCTGCCAGCAGACACATTCCCGTATTTGGCTTTCGAAGGTTCCTGACCTCCTGGTTTTTGGTTCCGATAATCCGCACCCTGCCAGGAACATTCCACCGGAGCTTTCGGTAAAAATGGATAAAATCCTCATGGTCAAACCCAAAAGATCGGACACAGAAGATATTTCGCTTTTGCTCTTCATCATCCAATAGAAAAAAGCTCTCCCGTTCCTGATCCGTTTCTCTTAACACAACATAAAACTCCGGGATTCCACGACGGCTCCCTTCCACGATCTTGTCTATTTCCGGATAAAAAATACGGCAGGACTCATATCTTCCATTTTTCTCCGGCTGGCAGACGGCAAGGCTATCTGGTTCCAGTTCCATATAACAGTATTCCGATTCCATGATTCGTCTGCTGATGCCGGCAGTCTGCCGCAAAAGAAATATGATACTAAGAGCCAGTGCCACACACAAATAGGCAAGATCCCAGGCCCTTATTCGAAAGATGAAAAAATAAAGCGCGATTCCCTCCAAAAAGCTGCCAAGTCCAATCAGAACTGAAAACCACTCTTTTAGATCCATTAAATGGTAAACTTCATCTTCTTTTGCCTGCAAACGCACCTGATACCTCCTTTCTTTCATGCAGCAAACTTATTTTCCTCATAGGAAACCGTTTCGATTTTTATTTTGTTTTGTTCCATAAGTTTTTTGCATTCCCGAATGGTTTCTTCACATCGAAAATAAGAAAATTTTCCGATATGCATTTCTGTTTCTGAAAGGCAGAGCCGGTTCTGCAGCCAGATATAAAGCCCATGTTTGGTCATAACCCCTGCGTTTATCACTTCGTTTAACGCCCGGTGTGCTTCGATCCGCTTGTGGCGAAGATTCCCATCTGCCAAGGTTCCCATAGGACTCAGGCTCTTTTTGTGAACTCCTATGTAGGAATCACATGCTGGATACCCGCCACAGACATACAGATAATTTTCCGGATCCAGGTTCCTCTCCCCATACACGTACATTGCAGGGCGGAGTACTGCCTGCCGTCCACAATAAGGACAATACAGTCTGTTGTCCTGTTTTTTCTTTTTTCTCATGTTGCACCAGCTCCTTTCCTGTTTGAGCCGATTGTAGAAAAATCGCTTTTTCTGTGTCAATAGGATTTCATTACTTTTTTAAACTTTTTCAGACACAGCGTTTGATTAGTCGTGTAATAATTCCCTCTGCCACCTCATAATTGTCATTGATACGCGTCACCACCAGCCCGATCTTGTCTCCTTTGGATGGAAGGGTGGTCATGTTGCAACTATGTGCCACTGCATTAACTCCGATATCCAGGCGCATAAAAAAAATAGGTTCCTTTATAAACTTCTGTAATGATACCTGTATACTTGCCCTGACGGTGGCATTTCCGCAAATTGTCCTTGTTGGTATTGGCCGTCGGGCTTTTGGCATCCACTTCCACGCGAATCTGGTCTACCGAATCCGCTTCCACCTTGTTTACCATAACAAGGACCAGATCTCCCACCTGGAATTTTTCTCCGGCATCCCCCATCCATTCCCAGGCCATATCCCTTGCGCGGACGGAAACTTCCACGCCAAACACTTCCAGGCGGACTGCCTTTGGTGCAACCGCAATGACTCTTGCCTCCACGATCCTGCCCGGATACAAAAGAGGCTTTTCCCCTGTTTCCCCAAAGTAGAATGTTTGTCTTTTCCGGAGCATGGCATCTTTTCTGGAAGCCACCACGCTGCGGCTTTTGGCATCCAGATCCTTGATGATAAAATCAATGTCACAGCCAAGCATGTTGTTGGCAATCCGGACCTGGCGGTTTAAGGTATCTGCGTTTTCCCGACCATCCCCGCTTAAGTTAATCATCATTTCATTCATGGGGATGATGATACGGAAACCGTTGTAATAGGTAACCGCAACCATCCAACCGCTTTCCAGCTTTTCAATGCCGCCAAGCTGCCCGGTCAGAACCTTTCTGGTACGATGTGCATTTAACAGTTGGTGCCATCTGGCATCTTCCTGCTCTTCCATGCTTTCCACCTGTGCATCCACATCAATGGTAAGCACCCCTTCGTAAGCGGCCCGGGGTATTTCTTTTTCTGTGGCTTCCTCTGCAAGTGCTCTTTTTGTGTTATCCATGTAAACCCTCCTATTAGTAATACGATTAAAAAGGCACAAAAATAGCAGCCTGTGCGTAACAAGCTGCTAATTGTGCCTTCTTTTTACAAATACCATTCTATAATGGATGGAATCGGAAGTCAATGTTATAGAGGTTGCAATAAAGTCGCATTTTGGTCGTAAATTGCATTCTCCTTCATTATTTAACACGCGTCGGTTTCATTTCCAGATTTCTTCACTTCTGTAGAATTGTATCCTGTCTGTTTTTTGATGTCCGAATCTTTTATTCCTCTTCTTCCATCACAAATTTAAACACCAGCTGCTCCTTATTTTTATTTTCTTTCAGAAGTGATTTCCGAATTCCGGTTGTATCTGCGAAGGTTCCCCCATAAGCATCCACCTTAATCCATTTTCCATTTGCCTTTATTTCATTCCACTGATGCGTCCAGCTTCCTGCATTCACATGTCTTACCGGAATACCTGCTGCCTCACAGAGTAATTTGTATGCCCTTGCATAGCCGGAACAGGCCGCCTTTTTCAAAATTAATGCCGCATAAGCTTCATTTCCGTAATTCTTTTTATAAGCTTCTGTAGACTGATTAAGTTGCCAGCAACAATGCTCAGTCAGATACTGAAATAGAACAAAGGCACGTTCTTTCGTATTCAGATTGGAAATTACATATTTCTTTACAATTTTCCTTGCTTCCTTTTTCGCTAGATTTAATCTCTGAGCATTACTTGGTTCCTTCACTGTAACTTTGCATTTCAAAGTTTGTTTTCCAACCTTTGCATAAATCACTGTCGTTCCTTTCTTTTTCCCTTTTATCTTCCCAGAAGAAGAAACAGACGCGACCGCCTTTTTGGAACTACTCCATTTTACTTTCTTTTTGCTGCCAGTTACTTTTAATGTTTCCGTACAACCTTTATATACGGTAACTTTTGTTTTGTTAAGTTTTAGCTTTGCCGCCTGAACATTGACGGTTCCCATACTGATGCTAAGTAACAATACTGCCAGGATCCATCCCCATAAGATTCTTCTTTTCTTTTGCTGTAACTGTTTTTCTTTCATTGGTAACCCTCCATTTTTTGATTATCCTCTGGTTTCTACTGCGAGTGTAGCAAGTTGGTTCTTTTAGTTTCAATAGGATTTTGGAAAAAAATAAACTTTTTAATAGAAAAAGAGTACGAAAAGGAATTTCCAAAAGGGAACTCACTTTTTGTACTCTTTCTGCAAATTTTATTTTATAATATTTCAAATTTTGAAGCAATTTCTTTTTTGTAGAAATAAGAATGCAATTTTAACACATATCACTTCCAGAATAATCTCTATTTATTCCAGAAATTTTATGATTCCTTGGATACAGTTTGTATTCCAAATAGCTTCCATACAAGCTTTACTCGTTTCTTAACAAGCTTTCGAAATATATGCCACGCTCATGATGGCAAGCAGTATCGATAAAAGAAAATTTCGCAAAATATCTCCAGCGTGGTACTGATACGGCAATACAATCTGGAAGCAAATACAATCCCTTGCATTAGATAATTCTGTTTCTTTGACACCCAGCACCCTTTTTTCTTTATAAAATTCATCTTCAACTCCTCTTTAAATGAATTTAACATTAAATATTCGTGCAAAGTATTGTTTTCTTCGTGCAAATGGCATATACTATAATTGCCAGCAGAAAGGGGTTGATCGTATGGCTGGAAATACCACAAACATCAGTATCCGCATGGACGCAGATTTGAAAGCGCAGGCGGACGCACTGTTTACTGAACTTGGCATGAACCTGACTACGGCGTTTAACATCTTTGTGCGCCAGTCGCTTCGTGAAGGCGGCATTCCCTTTGAAGTAAGGCTGGAACAGCCGAACAAAGAAACGGTTGCTGCCATGCTGGAAGCGGAAAGGATTGCAAAAGACCCGTCTGTAAAGGGCTACAATGACCTTGACGAGTTATTTGCTGACCTGAAAAGATGAAAGAAACCAAATATACCGTCAAGTACACGACCAGTTTCAAAAAGGACTACAAACGAGCCATCAAGCGTGGCTTGAAGATTGAGCTGCTGGAGCAGGTCGTAGCATTGCTGGCAATGGGCGAACCGCTGCCGGATAAGAACCGTGACCATGACCTGTCCGGCGATTGGGCAGGTCATCGGGAATGTCATATTCTTCCGGACTGGTTGCTTGTCTACCGCATTGAGGATGATGTTCTGGTGCTGACGCTGGCTCGCACCGGCACACACAGCGACTTGTTCGGGAAATAAACAGTCTGCCGCTGTATGGGGAGACCTGTACAGCGGTTTTTATGTATGCAAAGGAAGTCATCTTTGAGGTTGATACCATCACTTGCATTGTTATCACAGTTGATGTTGGGGTCTGCATCATAGAGAATATGAATAATTTTCCCATCATATATCCAGTTATCAGAGGTTTTGTCATAGGAAATTCCAAATGTGGTATAGGCATCGAGGCTATTATCACGATAATTTGGATCACCCAATTCAAAACTACCGCTGTTTCCGGTGATGCCAGCCGCAGCAAGTTCTGACTTTATTTCTTCCTGTTTTTCCGTTCGAGCCTTGAAGTCAGCATCCGAGGACTGCTTTAATCCTGTTAAGGTTCCATTAGTATCTTTAATCGGCTCCACGTCTACAACGCCATCCTCAAAGAAGAACGAATTTGCGTGTTCTGCGTTAATCTGATCTTTGAAGTAGCGCACAGTCTGACCTTCATAAAAAAAACAATCTTTTTCTTTATCATAGGTCATACCATAGGGCTCATAAGCGGAGTACTGTTCTGCAATTTCTTTCCTGCGGGTTTCTTCAGCTTTAGCCTGTTCCTCCGAGGAAATCGCTTCATCATTTTCATAGGCTTCTGCCGTTAAGTCGGATGAAGAAGTGTCACTACTGTCATAGGCTTGTTCTTCAGAAATTAAGCTATTTGAGGTTACCTTGTTTGCTTGTTGTGTATCAGCAGCGTTAGAGACACGAGCACTTAATATCGTTGATACACAAAGTATCATAGTAAATGCGAGAATTATAATGTTATTTTTTTTCATATCTAAAACAACTCCTTTCTGTTGATGCTTTTATATTACCAAATCTTTTTGGGATACTATTGTGATGAATATGTTTTTTATGTGTAGTTAAAAAAGCATGGGCAGTGCTTATCGCCGTCTCATGCTTTCAGAATTGAATTGTGAATAAAACACCTCTTTCGGTATTTGTTATACTGTATTCTGCTTGATGTTGTTCTAAAATGGTTTTGACAATGTATAATCCCAAACCACTCCCACCAGTTTTCTTATTGCGAGAATGTTCTACTCTGTAAAATGCATCAAACAGTTTTGGAATTTCTAAATCAGGAATATGAACACCTGTGTTTTCCAACAAAAATTGAACCGTCCCATATTCCGCAAAGGCAGTCAAATAGATTGAGCTACCCTCCGGTGAGTAGGAAATCGCATTGGAAATCAAGTTATTGATTACTTTTTGTATCAGTGCCTTATCCCCAATAACACTCAAATCGGGAGTAATATTTTCATTCCAATCTATATCTTTTTGGATGATTAAATCTTCAAACAGTGCGTATTTCTTTTTGAGAATATCCGAAAATTGAATAGTTTCTTTTTTAAGCCCAACTTTTGACGATTTCATACGGGAAACCGTGAGAATTTCCTGTACCATATTTTCCATTGTATTGATGATTTCCAGAGAGCGCACCAGATATTTATTACGATCTTGATAGTCCCCAACGTTCAAAATCATACCCTCGGTCTGTCCCTTGATAACTGTAATAGGCGTTTTCAGTTCGTGAGAAACTGCGGAAAAAAAATCTAATTGTGCCTGTTCCAATGCACGTTCACGCTCAATGTCTGCTTGTAGTTTCTCATTAGCACATTTCAAATCTGTCATAGAAGCAGACAGCTTTTGTGACATTTCATTTAAGCTATGAGCCAATGTTCCGAGTTCGTCTGTTCGATTTTCTTCACATCTCCAACTAAAATCCAATTCCGCCATTCTTTTTGATACACGATTGATGCGCAGAACTGGCCTGGTTACATAATGAGAATATACGATAGAGGCCAGTACAGCAACTAACAGAATTACAAAAAGCAGAATAATAAAAATACCACCCAAAGTATCCTTTAACAAATTAACTTCTTGTGCACTACCTGCGACTGTTAATGTGTAGACATCATCCGAATCTGCAAATGTAAAGATATAACTGTGCGTGGCCCGATATGCCGCTGGATCGGCACATTCAATTGCTACACCACCTGTGACGAAAACGGGAAATGTCATGCTGTTTTGTGACGGTAGTTCAATTTCACGATTTAAGGAATCAAATAATTGAATTAACACACCATTTTGATTTATTACAAATTCATCAAAAAGGTTTCCACTTTCCATGGGGGTGAGATTTTCAACTTCTGTGAGAAGTGAATTGACTGCACTATCTAAACTTGCATCAAGTGTTGTGCTATAAGTTTTTGGAATAAGCCATGAGATAACCCCGTAAGTTATCATGCAACAAAGGCTGGTCAACAAAAAAGTCACAATGAATATCTTTATAAACAAACTGCTCTTATTTTTCTTTATCAATTTTATATCCCACCCCTCTGATTGTCTGGATAAAGTCGATACCAAGTTTTTTTCTCAAATTCTTGATATGTGTATCAACAACACGTTCGTCCCCGTAGAAATCATATTTCCAAAGGCGATCCAACAGATTTTGCCGGGTAAGAACGCGCCCTTGATTCAAAAGTAATTCCCGTAAAATCTCAAATTCCCGCTGTGTCAATTCGTGGGTTTCTCCGTTTATTGAAGCAGAGTAGCTGTCTAAATCCAAAATCAAGTTTTTATAGGATATTGTTTGATGTTCTTGATTTGGTTTCATCGTACTCCGCCGTAAAACCGCAGCAATTTTACGAATCAATATTGGCATTGAAAACGGCTTTGTAATATAATCGTCTACTTGCAAATCTAACCCTCTGATTTGTTCTTCTTCTCCATTTAGTGCAGTTAGCATAATGATAGGAACCTGTGATTGCTTACGGATTAGTTCGCAGACTGTAAATCCATCAATTTTAGGCAACATTATATCCAATAATATCAAGTCAAAATGAGCGGATGAAAACAGTGCAATAGCCTCCATGCCATCACTTGCAATCGTAATTTCATATCCGACTTCTTGCAAAAAATTTCTTAAAAGATCTTGAATATCTAAATCGTCCTCAACAATTAAAATGTGCTGCATAAAACCACCTCCACTGGTATAGTAGCATAAAATTTTGTGATTCGTGTGTAGTTCCTATCTAAATTATAATTGAAGCCATCAAATCTTTCAAATTTCAGAGTATGAAACAAAATACTACCTAACCTCAAATTTCATTACATTCTCATAATCTAACGCGAAATGTAGAATGATATAGGGTGAT
>ERZ857775.962-NODE-962-length-37602-cov-6.381389_pt1 | contig 37602 bp, 28 predicted proteins | sample MGYA00519698_ERZ857775 | MGnify/ENA primary metagenome ERZ857775 (study PRJEB31778, sample SAMEA3449363) | human gut metagenome | biome: human gut; feature: human-associated habitat; material: faeces | place: United Kingdom | collected 2010/2012 ...
GAACCCCTTCAGGTAGCCCTTGATGCCGCCGTACTTGATCTTATTGAACGTGATCAGCACGAACGTGATGATCGCCCAGCCGAGCGTGGTGTTCAGGTCTGCCGTAGTGGAGCGCATCCAGAACAGGCTGGCCAGCGAGCCGAACAGCGAGCTCATCATGAGCGTCATGATGTAGGGCGAGAACGCTCTGCATCCCTCTCCCATCGTGCTGTCTACCAGACCGTCGATCATGAGCACCGCCTTCTCCGCGAGGGCCTGCTTGCCCTTCGGGATCTTTTCCATGCGGCGCGTCAGAAAGATGCACAGGAAGAGGATGAATGCCATGATGATCCACGAGTTCCTCATGGTCTCGGTGATCGGCAGGCTGGTGTTGCCGAACAGATAACCCAGTATTTCAGGGCCGTTTATTGCAACATTCACCGCCTAACCTCCTTTCCTTTGGAGTGCGTCAGATGCCGTTTTCCTCTCCGCCCTTTCGCGCGGAGGGGCGCACCTGCTGCCAGAGAAGAATGACCTTCGGGAAGAAGAGCGGCAGGATCGCCGCAAGCGGCTGGAGCTGCGGCAGCCTGATCGCCGCAAAGACCGCCGCGCCGGTGAGCAGATAGCGGAAAAAATATCCGCGCCGTACAATACGAGTGCCCTGTGCCGGCGGAAACAGAACGGCTCTTGCCGCGCTCCGTCCGATCATGGCAAAAAGAAGGAGCGAGTACGCCGTGCCCGCGAGCAGGCTGACGCCTGTCCGCAGAGGCTCGAAGCCTGCGAGCAGCAGGATGCCGAACGCAATGAGTACGAGCGGCGCCATGCCGCGCGCGAGACGCGCGGTCTCTTCACGGACGATCTCATATCCCTTCAATGCCATTTCTCCTTTCGTTCACTTTCTCTGGCCTTGCGCTCGGTCAGTCTGAGGAAATCCCGCAGACTGCATGCTGCCACTGCAATGCCGAGCACGATGCCGATGATCACGGTGCCGTTGCCGAGTGCGAAGCGGCGTTTGAGCCACAGCGCGGCAAAACAGCAGAGGATCGGCGGCGTGACCACCGATACGCCTACCTGCGTAAAATAGATGAGGTAGCGCAGCACGCTCCAGTGGTTTTGCTTTTTCGTCAACGGCATTCCCCCTGTTGTTCTGATAAATTTTGATATACTGAGCACAATTTGTGTCTATTGTGATTTCTGCAAACTGTCCTCTCTCCCAGATATCATCCCTATTATACCTAATGCACTCAAAATGTGAAAGCCTTTTCATCAAAATTTTATAAAAAAATTTTTGTCCCCTTTAACCAGGCTTGAAACAATCTGGCAAACTACTTTTGCACCGTCTACAGTAGGAGCACCTACAGTAACGTTTCCGTCTTTGTCTACCAAAAGAACTTTGTCAAATTCTACTGTTGCACCGTTCTCTGCATTCTGAATGTGGTGAACGAACAATTTCTGGCCAGCTTCAGCTTTAAATTGCTGACCGTTGATTTCTACAATTGCGTACATCTTATATAAATAAATGTAAGTTAGCTCCGTCGGGTGGTCTTTAATCACTTAAAAAACACTTGCTCAAACCCGGTGCGGAATAATCAGGGCACAAAATTACTGCTTTTATTTGTTTCGGACAAGTTTTTCTTTTTCTTTTTTGTTTGCAGTATGTTATTTTGCTCTTTTTCTTCTTTCGGGTAGGGGCAGTTAGAGGGTCGATTATTAAATGGGATGTGACTTTATTCATTTTGTCACTTTGATAATCGGAACTCCTCAGAATCGTTTATTTCGGACGGGATGCTTGCCTGGGTGAAAAAAACGCGTTCTGCAGGTTTTTCCCGATGACATATATCTTGGGGCTTTTGATTGATGGTACGCACAAGGAAAGGAAAAAGTCGTGTCGGTGGTGAAAGTGCTTCGGATGGGATTGCATTCCGATTTTTTTGTCACTTCAGAAAGCTCTGCCTGCGGTTGCCAACCGGAAGACGGAGTGTCCCTTTCAGACCGGATTTGGAATAACAATAGGAGATATTGGGGAAAACAATAGGAGATATTTCCAAAACATAAGGACATTTTCGGTAAATGCTTACGTCTTTTCGGCCAAATGCTTGCTTCTTTTTGCGAAAAGTCAGGCTTTCCGAGCCTGGAAGCCCGTCTTTTCGGCCTCTAAAGTCTCCATTTGGCTTTTTTCTTCTCTCCGGATGTCGGAAACGGACAAGGACTCTGTTATGAAAAACAGATATTTACTTTCTTTTTGTACTGTTATTCGATGAACGGATGTCATCCGGTTGGATTGTTCAGAGTGGACAGCCGGATTTGTCTTCCGGAACGGAGATTAGCTGGCCAAGAGTACTGATGATTCTGTCGTAGGGATAGGCCTGAAACTCTTGGGCAGTAGTCATACCGCTGGTAACACCGGTAAAAGAAACTCCGGCAGCGGCGGCTGTTCCTGCATCCACTGTACTGTCACCGATGTATAATACTTCTTCGGGGCATGCCTTCAATCGGTCGATGGCAAGTAGCAAACCTTCAGGATCGGGTTTATGATGTGTCACATCTTCACCTCCGATAATGATGTCAAACCAATCATCCGGCATGTGATTTCTCAGGAAACTCAGTATCCGGAATCGGTATTTGGTTGAAATGATTCCGATACGGATTCCCTGTTTTTTCAGGTGTGTAAGCGTGGGGAGAGTATCCGGGAAAAGAATGGTATTTGCATTCATGTATATATCTGCCTCTTTGGAATACTCTTGTCTGAATGATTCCAGTTGGTCGGCGTCAGTAATTCCCGTAAGGATGCTGAACGATTCTTCAAGCGTTTTCCCAATGGTGCGTTTGATCATATCATCAGTGATACCGGTGTAGCCATGTCTCTCGAGTACGCTTCTGAAGCAGGTTACGATGCCACGCGAAGAGTCTGCCAGTGTATAGTCAAAGTCGAATAAATAAACAGTGTATTTCATTTGCGGAATTTTCGGCAAAGATAGTGAATTTTTTATTTCAATAAAGGTTATTTGCGTACTCTGCCTCCCGATATCCAGTGAGTCCGGTAATAGGGTTCATTGAGACTGCTGACAATGACTCCCTGGCTGGTGCTGGCATGAACAAACTTTCCGTCTTTGAGATAGATGCCCACGTGTGCCACTTTTCTGCGCGATTTCCGGCTACTGAAAAATACCAGATCACCTTCCCGAAGATTTCGCCGGGCAACTTTACTGCTCTCTTTCTTCTGACCGTCTGTGCTTCGTTGCAGTTTGGTATGATATACCTTTTTATAAATCTGGCAGGTCATTCCCGAGCAGTCTGTGCCACGTTTGGTCTCTCCGCCTCCCCGGTAGGGAGTACCTATCCATTCGGCTGCTTCCAGGTAGAGTTTATGGTTATCCTCCATTCCGATGTCTACGCCCAAGCGTACAGAAGCACGGGCCAATTTCTTATAGTCTAGTTTGGGAGCAGAGGTGCGGCAGCCACTCAGGCCGATAACTAAGACGGTGAAAAGTAACAGATTAAAAAGGTGTTTCTTCATACATTCATTCTTCTTCTACATTAAAATAATCTTCCAGTTCTTTTTCTGCCGAATTGTTTTCATTTACAAGGTCACGGATAATGACTCCATGCTCAAGCACGGCAATACGAGGACAGACATCCACCGTATGGTTCAGGTTATGGCTCGAAATAATGACCGTGGCATTATGTTCCTCATTATACTTTTTCAGCAGATGTTTAATGACGGATTGTGAACTTGGGTCCAGAAAATTAAACGGTTCGTCCAGAATGATCAGTTTCGGATAATGTAGCATGGCCGACACGATACCGATCTTTTGCTTATTGCCCGCCGAGAAGTTACGGATAAACTTCTTTTGTCCCAATACTTCCCCGTTCATAAAACGTTCGAAGGGGATCAGGCGTTCATCCACTTCTTCTTTTTTGAGTCCGTACATTTTACCGATAAAATAGAAATATTCTTCCGGAGTCAGGTAACTGATCAGGAATCCGTCATCGATAAATGCACCGGTAAAACTTTTCCAGTCTTCGCTTTGGCTCACATGAATGTCGTTGATAATGATTTCACCGGTATCAGCTTTCAGCAGGTCCAGCATTAAACGGAACAAAGTTGTTTTTCCGGCTCCATTGTTACCCACCAGGCCGACCATCTCTCCCTGATTGATTGTATAATTCTCGATATCGACGGCTGTTTGGGTGCCGAAGTTTTTCTGGAGGTTATGTATGGTAATCATATTCTTTTTCTATAAAATAAATGTTGAATCGTTATTTACTATCTCTGAATCCTTCCATGTTTTCGTAACGGCGTTGCATGAAACGGACATATACATTGTTTATCCACATAGGAGAGGTCAAGGTGAAGCCTAATCCGATGATTAATATGACAATGTAGGCCCATGTTTGTCCCAGCAGCATGGGGAGCGTGCCATAGAGTGTGGTTGGTACGATGAAAAGTCCGAAACTGATTAACATCTGCATTCCGGTATTCATACTTTGTTTGCCTGTGATGCTTTCATTGAGTGGTACGGTTTTATGGTTGTATACCGCCAGTTGGAACAAGATGCAATAGACAGGACCTGTTGTCAGAAAGATTAGTGCGACAGCACCCAGCAGGCTGGCTTTTCCCATCACAAAAGCCGGTATCAGCAGGATCAGCGGAATGATTTCCGCCAAGCTATAGATATAATATTTGGCTGTCAACAGGCTTTTGATGGATTCTTTGCGAGTCATCAGTCCGTCGATATAGTTTCCTTCAAATCCCATAAGTTGTATCAGAATCACCATACCGAATCCAAGGAAGGAGTATACCTGGACAAAACTCTTCATGTGGTCATACGTACTGCTGAAACTCAGTATGATGGAGAAGATGATTACGAGCATTGCTACCGACCGGAGTGAGGCCTTACAGCGTTTGTTGCGTAGAAGCATCTTCAATTCCAGACGCATATATTCGCCTACCTCTCCGAAGCGTTCCAGGAAACGGTATTCGGATACGGTTTTTACTTTTGTGTCTTCTACTTTATTGATTTCGTTGTATATTAAACCGGTCATCACTTTACGGTTGATACACCATACCAGAACAGTGGCTGCCAATGTACCCAGGTAAGCAAGTAGATTTCCTTCGATATAACCTTCTCCCAGGTTCATGAAAAAGTTACTTATAAATCCCGTTTTGGGAATAAAAATAGCGATGGCGATTCCACTGTAGACAACGATGGGAAGTACCACCCACCAAATATGTTCGTTAATCAGCGTACGGCAAAGCAGATACCAATATCCGTTGAAAACCATCAGTAACCAAATGCCGATGCTGTAAGTGAGAACTCCTGATATTCCATAAAAAGGAAAGACTGTGAGTGCTGCGAACGGTACGAACAGGAACAGCCAGATAAGATTGAAAGAACTGAGCCCGTGGCGGAGAAGCAGAAAGTCGAGTATACGGCTTCGTTTTACCGGAAGTAGCAGGTAAGGTTTTACTTCTTGTGTAGGAGTTTTTTGGAATGGGAAACGTATTACAAAGTCCAGGGCAAGCGCAAATATCAGTCCACTATTCAAAATATGATAGGCTTCCATATTGGGAACTTCTGTGCTGATGGCTTTTGCCAGACCGATGCCAATAAATATAAAGTAAGCACCCCAGAAAATAAAGGACGCATACATGATGTATTTGCCTATTTTATTCTTTTCGTACATCGGATGTCGTTTGGCTGCAAGTTTGCCGTGCAGGCGTAGTTCATTGAATAGCATGGTACCGTTTTATTTAAGTTTCGACAAAAAAGAGCACGCAGATAATACAACTTCTTATCTGTTTGGGTTGCATCATCTGCGTGCTGCAAGGTCTTATTATTTCTTTTCCGGGCTGACCATTGTCACTTCCACTTCATTTTTCTGTTTGAAGAGGTCGTCAGCGAATTTCCGGATGTCATTCACCGTAATGCTATTGACTATCTTTTCATAATCATTCATGCGGTTCATGCCGGTATATAAGTATTCGTCGATACTTCCCAGCCAGTAGCTGTTTTCTTTCAGGTCTTCGGTATGCTTTTTCAGCATATATTCTTTCACTTTGTTCAAGTTGGCTTCCGACGGGCCTGTTTTCGTTATGTTATCGATTTCTCCGAAAATGATCTTCATCAGCTTCTCTTTCTTTTCGGGAGCCGTATCGAAGATGATTTGCAGGATTGCTTTTTCTTTTGGATATTTTTGTAGCGTTCCGCCTACATATACACCATATGTACCTCCTTCGTCTTCACGTACTTTTTCTGTGTAGACCAAATCCAGAATCTGGCTTGTCATGCTAAGCAAGAGGTTGTTTCTCAGGTCATATTTGCAATCTCCGTTGTAGAAAGCGAAAACGGAAGCTTTCGGTGTCTCTTGCTGCTTGGTAAACTCGTTCTTGTAAATGCCCTGACGCATTTCAATTTTGTTATCTTTGAAAGTTTCTTTGCGGTTAACGGCGGGGAGCGCACCCAGATATTCGGCAATTACCGGTTTCATTTTCTCTACATCTACGTTACCGACAAAGATAAATGTGAAGTCACTTGCATCTTTGAAGCGATCCTGATACATAGACAGAATCTTGTCGTAATCCATTTGATCCACCATGTCGGCTTTTATGCGTATGATTCTCGGGTGTTTCATATAGATGCCGGCTTGGATAGAGTCGCTGAAGGCCACATTCGGATTCAATTCCTGATTCTTTAATGCGGCTTTATTACGATTTTTATATGAAGCAAATGCATCATCGTCTCTACGCGGTGCTGTAAATGTAAGGTAAGTGAGTTGCATCATCGTTTCGAAATCTTTGGGTGAACAACTTCCTGAAACGCTTTCGGTCTTGTTTGCGATATCGTAACTAACCGATGCTTTCTTTCCGGCGAGCACTTTTTCAAGGTTTACAGCACTGAAGTTACCCAAACCACCGACTCCGACTGCATCCAGACCATTTATATTGATGATTTCCGAATCCGGGAATACGGAACTACCTCCCAGGCTGACACCTTTCATCCGGATTTCATCTGCCTTGAAATCAGTTTTCTTTATAATCACTTTTACTCCGTTAGAAAGGGTCAAAGTAGTTGCTCCAAAGATGTCGTCTTTTGATTCCGAAACAATCTTACCACCTTTCGGCGCTTCAGCCATTAAGGGTTCGTCTGATACTTTATCTACGTAGGCAGTCAGCTTTTCGGTTTTTGCATCCTTCAGCAGTTTTGCGATAGCGGCTTCGGATGGTAGTTTCAGATCCTCTTTTTCGGGTGCGAAAAGGGCCAGCGCCTGATTGTCGTCTGTAATCAGTCCTTTCATCAATTGGTTGATTGCTGCCACCGGAATATTGGGGGCGATCTGGTTGATGATTGTATATTCGTTCTCTATGCCCGGTATAGGTTCGTTATCAAGAAAGTGGCGGACATATTCATTTACATACTTTTCGTTCTTCTGTTTGTCACGTTCATTGTAAGAAGATTCCAACTGACGCAAGTATTCGGCACGGGCACGATTGTATTCTGTTTCGGTGAAGCCGAATTGGCGGGCACGTTCTAATTCGCGGAGCATGGCGGCGATACCATTTTCGATGCTGTCCTCTTTGCAAACCACGATCCCCAGAAATGCATCTTTGGTTTTGGCAACAAAGAAGTTGCTATCGTCTGCTCCTGCATAAATATAGGGTGGATTGGCTGTCTGAACCAGTTCGTTCAAACGTGCATTCAGCATAATGCTGATCAGATTCTTGGCGTATTGCTGTATCAGATAGTCCACATTTCCTTTCTGGTTATCGGGAACTGCTTCGTGTTTATTGAAGAGTAGAACTTGGACATGAGGCTGTTCCTTGTCTTTCAAGATACAGATAATCGGTTCTTTATTGTCTGCGACGGGATAGTAGATACGTTCTGCCGCATTAGGCTGTGCAGGGATGTCGGCAAACATTGTTTTGATTTTAGCTTCTACGGCATCTACATCGATATCACCGACAATGACGATTCCCTGTAAGTCGGGACGATACCATTTTTCGTAATAGTCTCTCAAGGTTTGCGGCTTAAAATTCATCACTACGTCCATGGTGCCGATGGGGAAGCTATGGGCGTATTTGTCACCCGGATACATCATTGGCAGAAGCTTCTCTTGCATACGCATCATGGCACTCATGCGTGTACGCCATTCTTCATTGATGACGCCGCGTTCTTTATCAATCTCTTTCGGATCGAGTGTCAGGTCATTGCTCCAGTCGTGTAGAATCAGCAGGCAGGAGTCTACTGCACCGGGAGTTTTGACGGGTACATTGGAGATATTGTAAACCGTTTCATCGATAGCCGTATATGCGTTCAGGTTTTCACCGAATTTAACGCCGATACGCTCCAGATATTGCTTCAAGGCATCACCGGGGAAGTGAGTTGTCCCATTAAAACACATGTGTTCCAGGAAGTGTGCCAATCCGCGTTGATTTTCTTCTTCTTGAATAGAACCCACTTTCTGGGCAATGTAGAAGTCAGCCCGGTTGGCAGGCAGATTGTTCTTACGGATGTAGTAGGTCAGACCATTGTCCAACTTTCCAATACGTACGTTCTTGTCGATAGGGATGGGCGGCATTTGCTGTGCAAAGGCCTGTTGGAAGTTGCAGCATAAGATGACTGTAACCAAAAGTAAACCACGGAATAAATGTTTCATTGCTATACTGTTTTTAAGTTCCACTCACCGCAGGAGTTTCAGAGCGCATAGATCCTATTTATGTATTGAGAATCCGGACTTCCAGTATCTCCTGAGATGAATTACCTTCTTACTGTTTTTTCTATCAGTCGCATTACCGGGAAGTAAATCACATAATTGCTTCTCTAATTTTCACCAGTTTAGTCAATAAGCCTTCCAACCGGTCAAGTTTCAACATATTGGCACCGTCGCTTTTGGCTACTGCCGGATTTTCGTGTGTCTCAATAAAGAGACCGTCGGCTCCTACGGCAATGCCGGCTTTGGCTACCGTTTCGATCAATTGCGGCATACCGCCTGTTACACCGTTCGTCTGGTTGGGTTGCTGTAATGAATGAGTTACATCCAGGATGACCGGATAACCGAAAGATTGCATTTCCGGTATGCCCCGGTAGTCGATGACCAGGTCCTGATAACCGAAAGTCGTTCCACGTTCAGTCAGCATAACGTTCTTGTTGCCGGCCTCTATCACCTTGTCTGCTGCAAACTGCATGGCAAGCGGAGAGAGGAACTGTCCTTTTTTGATATTAATCGTTTTTCCGGTTTGAGCAGCAGCGACCAGTAAGTCCGTTTGTCGGCAGAGGAAAGCGGGTATCTGCAGGATGTCTACATAATCGGCTGCCATGGCTGCTTCATCGGCTGCGTGAATATCGGTTACGGTAGGTACTCCGAAGGTATTGTGTACTTTCTCGAGAACTTTCAACGCTTTTTCATCACCAATTCCCATGAATGAATCCAAGCGAGAACGGTTGGCTTTACGGTATGAACCTTTAAATACATAGGGAATACCCAGTTTATCGGTGATATTTACTATTTTTTCTGCAATTCGCATAGCCATCTCTTCGCCTTCGATGACGCAAGGACCGGCTAACAGGAAAAAATTTCCTGTTTTATTGTTCTTCAGTTGTTCTATCATAACATTTATGTTTTATCAATTGGGTATAATCAATGTGGTTGCTTCCGGGATAATTCCTATTTCAATCGGGAAATGGCGTGGCAACAAGCGTCCGTCAAGGTCGACGGCGGCATTCTGGGCACGCAATACTTTTACTTTTCGGGTACGGTAGGATTTCACCACTTTGTGGTTCAATATGCGTCCTTGAATAAGCATCCACAGTCCGGACAAGATTTGCAGGAACTCGGGGCGGTAGATGACCGATACATCCAGCCAGCCATTATAGGGTACGGCACTTGGGGTTTGTCCGTATCCGGTGGCACTTCCCACACAGACTGTCATAATCCGTCCGCGGATGTGTTCGTCGTTAATTTTGAGATGTGAACGATAAAGCTTGCGTTCGAATATCAGCAGGAAGAGAGCTGCCAGATAGGAGAGGAACTTTACTCCCCAGAAACGTTTGGTCTGGTCCGTGATTTTTACGATACGCGCACCTAATCCTATATTGACAGCATTGAGGAAGTAACGTCGTTGGTGTTTTTCGCCATCGTAAAAGTTGCAGTAACCCACGTCTATTTTCTTTTGGCGGTTATTGATAATCCAGTCTACTGCTTGTTTGTATTCCAGATTCAATTCCCAGTATCTGGCAAAGTCGTTTCCTATTCCGTTGGGAATGATACCGATGGCTATCTCTTCTTTTTTTTCTGCGTTCGAACTCATAATGCCGTTAATGGCATCATTCAATGCACCGTCTCCGCCCACTACTACGATGGTGCGATAACCGTTGTTGGCCAGAATGCCGGCGAGTCGTTCTACCGATCCGAAACCCTCGGACTGCACATAGTCGTATGACACTCCCTTAGAGTCCATGTACTCTTTTATTTCTTTCCACCGTTTCTGCACCTTTCGTGTGCCTGCTTTGGGATTGTAGATTACACCCCATTTTCCAGGTTCTACGCTCATGGATATTATATTTATTATTTCGTACTTTTATTTTTAACTTCTCTGTATGGTGACCGATCTTTTTGTTAAACGACCGATCATTCATATATTAACAACAGACTTGCACTGACTTAACCGGTTATCATAGGCTATTTATTACCTTTCTCTTTATCCATTAACTCGCCCTGCGCTTGAGGGCTCATCTGCCTCCGTTCCCGGACTGATGGGCTTGGGTAGCCGGGCGCATGGACCCACACTTGCGGGACGAACTGATAAATGAAACAAAAACGGTTAAGAGCTTCGCCAAAGTTACTAAAACTCTTTGAGTTTCTGCTTTACAAAGTTAATCTTTTCCTCCATTGGGAGTGAAGCATCTACCCAATGAATGGTGAAACCTCTTCGTTCCATTCCCCGAAACCAGGTCATTTGCCGTTTGGCAAACTGGTGGATGGCAGTTTCCAGACCGGTAAACATTTCATCGTATGTCATTTTGCCAATGGCGTACAAAGTCAGGTATTTGTATTCCAATCCATAATAAATCAGATCATCCGGCTGAATTCCCTCTGCCAGGAGACGACGTACCTCTTCAACCATCCCGTCGTCCAGTCTTTGTTTAAGGCGGCGGGTGATTTTCTCCCGTCGCAATTCACGGTCGATGTCCACTCCGATAATCAGGCTGTTCAGTTGTGGGAACTCCCGTTCTTCTATTGGTGTCTTTGCATAATACTCTTCTATTTCGATAGCACGGATTGCCCGTTTGACGGTATCCACGTCTGTCGAATTGTGAAGTGTCTTATAACTGCTTAAAATAGCAGTCAGTTCTTCCAATGATTTTTCGGCCAGGCGTACACGCAGCTCTTGGTTTTCGGGAACTGGAATCAGGCGATAGCCTTTTAGTACCGACTCCAGATACAAGCCTGTCCCTCCACATAGAACGGGGAGACATCCTTTTTGTTTAATAGTCTCGTAAGCTGTCAGGAAATCACGTTGATACTCAAATACATTGTATTTATAGCCCGGATCAGCAATATCTATCAGGTGGTAAGGGATTTGTCGGCCGTTAATAGTGTAGTCTTCCAGGTCTTTGCCTGTACCAAGATCCATTCCCCGATAGATTTGGCGTGAATCGGCACTGATGATTTCAGTATTTAACTCTGCGGCCAGTGCGGCAGCAAAAGGGGTTTTACCCGAAGCGGTAGGGCCAAGAATGGCAATCAGATCATAGTCCGGCATGGTCATATCTTTATTAATAACGTTACAAAGATATGAAAAAGGAAGTGAAAAGCAGGTGTTAAACTCTTAAATGGTGTTATAAAACATACTTTTTTTCTTGTATTATTTGCAGATAACCAAAGAGTACGTATCTTTGCAATGTGTTTTTCATAGTATTAGATTTAAGGTTAACAAAGGTTGGAGCAAGGCGTTGCTCCTTTTTTTATGCCCTAATGTCTCCTATGCTTTGTGTATCCATATTGACAACATCTTCTTTTTCAGTATAATAACGTTGATGGAAGACACCAATAAGAATAAAAATATACCTATGGCGAAAGTTGGCCAGAGAGATCCGACAGACATTTGTGGAAACAACAGGTTCAGTGTCGTAAGATAAGAGGTGCGTGCCCACGAAACAATGCCGACGGATAGTAACAGTACAACAACATTGAGTCCTAATGTAAGAATCTGATAGGGGAGTGCTACTCTTGAAGGGCTGTAACCTATCAGAAGTAAACTTTCCAGTTTCACGGTGTTCTTTTGTAAAAGCAGAAAAATGCTGAGCATCAGAATGTAGAAAGAGAGTATGCTGATAAATAGTCCCACTGCAAGGACAATACCCACAATCAGACGCAGAAAATAAGTGGTTTTCCCGGCGTCCAGTTTTCCGTCTTCTGTCTCATAACCCTTTTGTTGGAAATACTTTGCAATGGAGGCATCAGCGGGATTGTCTACTTCAATAATCAGCCGTGAAGGGTCCGGCTGGCTATCCGGTGCAAAGTTTTGGTTAGCCCAGTTCATAAAAGATTGTGGAACCAAAATAGTATTCAACCGGTTGGAAAAGCCGACGATGTTTCCTTTATATTGCTCAACCCGTCCGTTGCCCCGCATCAGAATATCCATTTGGATCAGGCTCATCAACACTTCCGATAGTTTAGGCAGGCTTCGGCTCTGGGCAAATCCGAAGTTATATAAATTCAGATAATTGCGCGGAATGATGATAGGGATGGTGTGCGTGTTTTCATCAAAATGCCATTTATCGAGGCTGACGTCTACAAACTTATCAGGAACGGCCTCAAAGAACATTTCGGTAGAAAGGTGAATTCCTGCTTCCTGCATTCCCAATCCTGCGGAGACTTTAAATTGCGAAGGAGTGAAAGCACCTACGCTCCGGGTGAACGGTTGTTTCTTCAGTTCCTCTATTTCCTCAGACGAAAAAGTGTTACTCTTGCCCGCAAAAGATCCTAGCGTACTGATTTTCTTAGTAGCTGTCATATAATCTTTCTTCATAAAGCTATCCCCTTCGGTAAAGATGGGAACTACATCTTTGTAGAATTGTGCGCTGAGTAGCACAATAACCATTCCGAAAAGGTTGGCAAAGAAGAAACCGGTCAACTGACCGATGCTGATATGCTGACGGAGCAGCTTCCAGACTAAGTTGTTCATAATTTCAATATTCTGTCATACGTTAACTCGATATGCTTGCCGATGGACGTTACGATGATTCCCGCCCCTTGTTTTCCGGCTTCTTCCATTACCAGTTCTCCCATAATACGTGCATTGTTGTCGTCCAAATGACTGATGGGCTCGTCCAGGAAAATGAAGTCGAAAGGTTGACAAAGCGATCGGATGAACGCCACTCGCTGTTGTTGTCCGAAAGAAAGTTTGCCTGCCTTCACGTTCAGTTTGTCCGAGAGTCCCAATGCTTCGAACAGAGATAATATTTCTTTTCGGGTTTTATATCCGGTCAGGTTATTCTTTAGTCGGATGTTTTCGATGGCGGTCAACTCCGTAAAAATGCGTAAATCCTGAAAAAGCATACTCAGTGAATGCTTCCGGATTTCCACCCATTGCTTCACCGGGTATGCTTTGATATTGGTTTCGTCGAAGTTGATGATTCCCTGATAGTCGTTTCGGTAGCCGTAGATGTAGCTGCACAACGATGATTTACCGGTACCGGAGGCAGCCTCGATCAGGTAAGATTTTCCTTTATGGAAAACAAGATTCCGATGCCATACATCCGAAGTTATCGAATTACGGTCAGCAAACACTTGGGGAAGTGTTTGCTGTAGGTGAATGCTGTCCATACACGTTGAAGATTACATGCCGGCGAACTGCTTGGCAAAGTCTACTATCTGTTTTAAAGCGTTGTCGTCTTTGTTTTTCAGAAGAATGGCTGTTTCGGTCTTACCTTCGCTGTCACTGAATGCCTCGATATACGAAATTTTTGAAGCGAGTTTATAATAAGTTTGATATTCTTCGCCGCCGAATCCGGCCATCATTTTCACAACAGGGAGATCGAGAATAGCATCCATATTGATAACAAAGAATACATTTTTGCCTTTCATATCCGATACATATCCGGCATCTTTGATTGATTTCTCTACCGGTTTGCTGATACTCTTGTACAGAAGTTCATCATTAGTGGCATATATCTGCTTGTTGCGGATGCCAAAGAATACGTTGGTTGCTCTTGACTTATAAACATATTCGTTTTCGCCCAATTGGATAATATCTTCGTTTTTACCTAATTTTAATTGTTTCTTATTGTCGTACAATGCTTTCAGGGCATTTCCGTTCTTTGCATCTGCATAAGCAGCAAAAGTAGGAACACTGTTCAAGGTTACATTAATCAGGCCGATGGAAATATCTCCCTCGAAAGAGGCGAATAAACTTTTTACTTCATCGGCTTTCGCAAGAGACACGTTTCTACGGAATTCTTCATTATTGAACAGCAAATCGTAGAATGCTGCTCCATTGACTCCTATATTTAAGAATGCGAGAGTCGATTCGGGGAAGTTCTGGAGGAAAGTTGTATTTAACTTTTTAACAGCTTGAGCCTGTTTCTTCAGTAACGCATCCGTCTCTGCATTATCCGAGTAGGTTTCGATCTGCAGAGCGATTTTTCCTTTCTCAAAGTTGAGGTTACCCACAGCTTTTACTTCGCTCAAGTCGATTTGTGAAGAGAGTCCCAGACTGATTTGTTGAGTATACATTTTGGGAACCGCATCCATTGAAGCAAAAAAGTTGATGTCTCCTTTCTGATCCTGCATCTTCCGGAAACTGCCGTTTGAGGCGATACTGTTCTCTTCGGTCTGTTTGAGCAGTGTGGAGATGGTTTGTTTGGCAACATCCATTTGAGAAGTTCCGTAGGCTTCTGTCAAAACTGCTGCATTTTCATTAAAGACCAATAGATTGTTCTTCTGCAAGGATGTGAAACTGTACCCCTCTTCTTCTGCTATAGGCTGGCAGATTCCTTCTTTGGCCATTAAGTCGAGCGAAGCACGCAAGTCCTCGATATTACTGACTTTGGCAACTATAGTGGGACTAATGAAAGTCTTGGAAGTAAATACGAATACAGGAGCTTTGACATCAATCCCCGATTGAGAAGGATTTTTCATTATTTTTTCCAGTTGCTGGAAAGCAGCTGCATTCATTCCGCTTTTCAGGGCTTCCATCATTTTTTGTTTCATCCCTTCATTCTGTTTATCATTCAAGCCGGCTTTGTCGGCAAGAGAATTCAGATTAATGGAAGCAACAGCCGAAGCATCGGCCGGAATCACATGGATATATTCCGCTTTCTTGGAGCAGGCTGCCATGAAAACGATCAGTACTGCCAGTACCGAAAGTCGGGAAATCATTCGTTTTACCATAATTACTATCTTTTTTATTTCTGTAAATTACATATTCATTGTGTGGCAAGCCACCAATGCTGCTGTTTCTGTGCGCAGTCGCGATTTGCCTAAACTAATAGGGACAAATCCTTTCTCGATTGCTTTCTTGACTTCCTCTTCGCTGAAGTCACCTTCCGGTCCGATCAACACCAGGGCATCTTCTCCTTTTGTCAAGACATCTTTCAGTAAAGGTTTCTCTCCTTCGTAACAGTGGGCAATGAACTTTTGCCCTTTAAAGTCTTTTTCGATAAATGTGCAAAAATCAGTCATCTCGTTCAGACGCGGTAAACGTGCTTTTAACGATTGCTTGATGGCAGATACCAATATCTTTTCAATGCGTTCGGTTTTAATTACTTTCCGTTCGGAGAAGCGGCAGTTCAGGAATGTTAATTCGTCGAACCCTATTTCAGTTGCTTTTTCAGCAAACCATTCATTACGATCCATATTTTTTGTGGGTGCCATAGCAATGTGCAGATGTCCGTCCCACAAAGGCTCTTGGTAAATTGTTTCTTTAATATTCACCAGGCAACGTTTATGGGTTGCCACGCTGATCTCTGCCCGATAGAAGTTTCCCTTTCCGTCGGTGAGATTAATTTCATCTCCGGCTGTCAGGCGGAGCACACGTACACAGTGCTGTGCTTCCTCTTCAGGAAGTTCTGTGCTGGTTTGTATATCAGGGGTATAAAATACGTGCATATCTTTTATTTATGTCGGTTTATTTCGTCACGAAGTCGGGCTGCCAGTTCGTAATTCTCTTCTTGAATGGCTTTATTCAATGCTTCTTCAAGAGAAATAATGCTGACCGGTTCCGTGCGTGAGTTTTCATCTTCTTCCGGAGTATCGGGACGTTCGTCCCCGTCTGTCAACCGTATACACTCGCGTTCAAGAATAGATTCGTATATAAAGATAGGACAATCTGCCCTGACGGCCAGTGCCACTGCATCCGAGGTACGGGCATCTATCCGAATAATTTCTTCGTCTTTTTTAAAGTAGATATACGAATAGAAAACGCCTTCTTTGGCTTTGTATATTAGTACCCGGAGCAGAGTTGCTCCCAAAACATTCAGACACGAATAGAATAAATCGTGTGTCAGCGGGCGTGGGGCCTTTATTCCTTTCAGGCAAATGGCTGTAGCTTGTGCCTCGGCAGGTCCTATTATAATAGGTAGCTGCCGTTCGCCATCTACTTCTCCCAATACCATTGCATAGGCACCTACCTGCGCCTGGCTGTTAGAAATGTTCAATACCTGTAATTCTACTTTCTTATCCATTGTTAATTGTTCACTTTCTTAAGTTCTCCCGGTTGATGTTTGTATCTGAAAACAATTGCAAACAAAATACCGATAGCCAGTGCATATGCTGCAAATATGAACCAGATAGCCGGCCAGTTGCGACTTGCCAACATTCCGTTTTCATATACAGAGAATGCATCCACTACGGCTCCACTGGCATATCCTCCGATGACAGCGCCCAATCCGTTTGTCATAATGAAGAACAAACCTTGTGCACTGGCCCTTGTCTCAGGTTTGGTTTCCAATTCAACAAATAAAGAACCGGAAATGTTGAAGAAATCAAATGCCATACCGTATACTATCATTGATAAAATCAGCATCCAGATGCCTGATCCCGGATCACCAAAGCCAAACAGTCCGAATCGGAATACCCAGGCAAACATACTGATGAGCATGACACGTTTGATTCCGAAGTGTTTCAGGAAGAAAGGAATGGCCAGGATAAACAGTGTCTCGGACATTTGTGAGATGGACAGCAGGATTACCGAGTGCTTGACACCGAAAGAGTCTGCAAATTCGGGTATTTTGGCGAAACTCCCCAAAAATGCATCACCATATGTATTTGTGATTTGCAAGGCTGCACCCAGCAACATCGAGAAAAAGAAAAAGATAGCCATCTTTTTTCTTTTGAATAGGCTGAGGGCATCTAGACCGAAAGAAGACAATAGGGTTTTGCTCTGATTTTTTGCAGGGGGGCATGGGGGCAGAGTGAAAGAATACAGTCCGAGAAGTAATGCTGAGCTTGCTCCGACATAAAGTTGAGCACTCGAGTTTTTGAATCCGGTAAGGTCCACTGCCCACATAGCACAAATGAAACCGATGGTTCCCCATACACGGATAGGCGGGAAGTCTTTTACTAAATCGCATTTATATTGTTCGAGTGCATTGTACGAAACAGTATTGGCGAGCGAAAGAGTAGGCATGTAAACCATTAGATTGAGTAACATGGCCCAATACATTTGATTATAGTCGGTGGCGGTAGAAGCGTAGAACAAGCAGCCGGCTCCCAGCAAGTGGCAAATACCATAAAGGCGTTCGGCATTGAACCATTTGTCGGCTATAATGCCTGTTATTCCCGGCATGATAATGGATGCGATTCCCATTGTTGCGAAAATGGCTCCGATTTGCCCACCTTCAAAATGGAGGCCTCTTTCCATATAGCCACCTAGTGAAATTAACCACGACCCCCATACAAAGAATTGCAGGAAGTTCATAATAATCAAACGATTTTTTATATTCATAACTTTTATTGATGTGTTTCCCGTCGTGCCTGTCTATGGCAGATCAGGTGCAAATATAATATTTTTAGTTGACAGAGTGGAAAAAGCATGGAATAAAAGGAAATGAGAAAAGGAAAATGGGAAAAGAAAATCGGAAAAAACAGAGAATGAAAGGTCTATAAAAAAGAAAGCGGTCTATTCCAAATGACTTACTTCTATTGTATAAATGACTAAATGTCAGAAATAAACCTGCAAAAGTATGATTAATAATTTGTTTTTTTAATGTGGGTATATATAATCCGTTGCTATCTTATTTAATCTAAGAGCCGGTTTAAGTTTTCCTCCATAATAATCTTAAAGCCTGTTATTTCGATAACGAAGGTGTGGCAACCGAACTTTGTGCGGTATTTGAGGGGGCGATTTCAGCGGACTCTAAAACCTTTTGTACGCTTCTCATACGAAAAATGAATTTTGATCTTCCATTTTCCACTCTTCGTTTTAGTAGAGAAAGTAAACGTAACGGTTTGACATATGGTGTGATGTATCTGTTATCTTATTTGTTTATGCCTATAAAAGCATTTTGTTTTCCTTCGTATCTTTAGCGAAGATGGTCTGAATCTTATCCGGGTATGCGGGCCGGAGTAAAGATCGCATGAATGATCGTAATAGTCTTGTTTATAATGGCTTATGATAAGAGGGGAAAGCCATTTGTTTTCTTCTTTATTTGCGCAAGGAAAAAAAGGTCTTTAGGGAATTTCTCTCATAGCAAGTCAAAATCCAACAAGGTCTCCCATTTGCGATAGTAGTAGTAAACCAACTGCCACTTAGGGAGGTCAAGAGGAAGCATATGCCATTGGTAGCCGGTCTTCACTAAATAAAAAATGGCATTCTAAATCATTTGTAAATCTTATTTTCGCTTTCTTTCTTGCAGGTTCAATACTTTTGTTATATATTGCCACTCTCTTTCCTTAAAATCAGTCTGATATATCTTTTTTAAAGTTTGGTTACTCCAAAGAAAGAAACTATTCGGCTGATACGGAAAGTTTAGATTAAAAAGATTTCAGCCATTTTTTACAGGCTCTAAACAGGTTCTTCTTTATCAAATAAACAATAACTGAAATGAAACAAACAAAAACGATTTTAGCAGTCATTCTGTTGGTGGTATTAGCGGGGTGTGGAGAAAATAAACAGTCAAACAATGATTTAATCATTGTTGACGTTTCGAAAAGTTATCCTAAAAAAGAATTGATTCTTCAGGACTTTATGGATGTAGAATATGTTGCGTTGGAGACCACTGACGAGTTTCTTACACAAGGTCTGGTGCAGGATGTGGGAAAAGAATATATATTGGCGACAAATAGGAATAATGATGGGGATATTTTTATTTTTGACAGAAAAACCGGTAAGGGAGTGAGGAAGATAAATCGTCGGGGGCAAGGAGCAGAAGAATATGCGAGGATTAATGAGATTATTCTTGATGAAAACAATGGTGAAATATTCGTAAAGTCACCGGGAAATAAAATCTTAGTGTATGATCTTTATGGAAAGTTCAAACGGTGTTTGAGTCTTGATCGGGAAGTTTCATCTATTTTCGATTATGACAAAGATAATTTAATTTGCTATGATATGTCAGATTATCACAGTAAAGGAGAGGATAGAACCAAATCATACCATATTATCCTATCAAAACAGGATGGAAGTATCACCCGTGATATTTTTATTCCTTTCAAAACGATTGATACACCAATTGTGAATGATGGAGATAGGTTTATAGCAAATTATTCTTATCAGATACGCCTGAGTAACGGGAAATGTACACTTATGGATACATCGGCTGATACATTGTATAACTATGCGTCGGATGGTACATTAAGTCCTTTTGTTGTAAGAACTCCTTCTGCACATACCATGGAACCGGAAGTTTTTCTTTATATGGGTATCCATACCGACCGTTATTACTTTATGGAAGCCGTTAAAAATGTATTTAACTTTGAAAAGGGCAACGGATTCTATGCTGATGAACTGGTGTATGACAAAGAAGAAAAGGCGGTATTTCAAGTTACCATATACAATGATGACTATGTGGACAAAAGAACAGTGGCTATGACAGCGAAACCAATTAATCGTGAAATTGAAGACGTCACAAGTCTAAATGCAGCCCGACTTGTTGAAATTTATAAGAAAGACCAACTGAAAGATGGTAAATTGAAAGAAATAGCCTCTAGGTTGAATGAAGAAGATAATCCGGTGATTATGTTAGTAAAACAAAAAAATAAAAGGTAGAGGTTACTGCTTATTTAATTAAAGAAACAGGTCATCCACCACCTGCTGCAGGACGGTTCTTTTGCATTATTAGATGGATTGTTAACCAAATAGAGTCAATGAATAAATTGGAGGAGGTAAAGGGCTGAATATCTATCTTTATTTCTAAGTTTATTCATTGATCCCGCAGTAATCTATTCTCTCTTCATATATACAAATAAAAAAAAGGCTATCCTCCCGGACAGCCAATCTTTATTAACCTTAAATCTAATACCATGAAAAACACAGTGCAAAGATAAAGGGATTTATGTTATATAACATAATGATTTGATGAAAATCTTCTATTTGTTAACTCTAATTAACTTTGAGGCTGCTGCTTTTATGCTTATGGAATGATTATTCTACATAGAGCACCAATCCTTTGAGATATTCCCCTTCCGGGTGATAGATGTTCACCGGATGGTCTGCGGGCTGGGTCAACTGATGTAGTATACGTACACTTCTGCTCGACATGGCGGCAGCAGTAAATACAGCAGTACGGAAATTATCTTTGGTCACTACTTGCGAACATGAGAAGGTGAATAAGATACCACCCGGTTTGATTTTCTCAAATGCTTTGGCATTGAGCTTGCGGTAGCCCTGAAGGGCATTGCGCAGCGCATCCTTATGTTTGGCAAATGCCGGAGGATCAAGAACGATCAAGTCGTACTGGTCACCCATACGGTCGAGATATTTGAAAGCATCTTCAGCAAAGGCTGCATGACGGGTATCTCCCGGGAAGTTTAATTCTACATTTTTATTAGTCAGATCGATGGCTTTTGCAGAACTGTCTACCGAGTGCACCTGTTTGGCACCTCCACGCATGGCGTAAAAGGAAAAGCCTCCGGTATAACAGAACATATTTAATACCGACCGCCCCTTGGCATAACGCTCCAGTAGAGCACGATTCTCACGCTGGTCTACAAAAAAACCTGTTTTTTGTCCCTTCAGCCAGTCTACATGGAACTTCAGCCCATATTCCTGAGCGATGTTGTCGCTGCTTCCTCCTTTAAGGAAACCGTTCTCCGGGAAAAGGTCTGCTTTAAATGGGAGGGTCGTTTCTGATTTATAATAGATATTTTCAATCTGATCACCCATAACTTCGGACAAAGCTTCGGCAATGGCCATACGGTCTACATGCATTCCTGCAGAGTGTGCCTGCATCACAGCAGTCCGGGCATAAACATCGATAACGAGTCCGGGCAGATTATCGCCTTCTCCATGTACCAGGCGATAGGTATTGTTGGTCGGATTGGTAGCGATGCCAATACTGCGTCGCATGTCGTAGGCCACTTCCAATTTGTGTTTCCAGAAATCGTGGTTAATCTCTTCTTGTTTGAACGAAAGTACACGTACAGCAATACTTCCGATCTGGAAATGCCCTTTGGCAATAAATTCTTTTTTTGAGGTGTACACTTCCACTACTTCACCTTCCTCGGGTTCGCCGTCGAAGTGGGCGATGGCACCAGAAAAAATCCAGGGGTGGAACCGTTTCAATGAGTCTTCTTTGCCGGGTTTAAGATATACTTTATGCATAAATTTATTATGTTGTTTTTACTTTTATTGTTGATCTGAACCTACTTTTACTTTCTCTGTGGCTTCCTCTTCCGGAGCCAATTCGTAGTTTCCTGTTCGTTTCAGTTCCTCCAATAAGTGATATATGTTGAGGCAGGCCCAAGCATCTGTAGCTGCGTATTGCTTTTGAGCATCCGTCAGTACATCTGCTTCCCAATTAGAAAGACGCTGTGATTTTGAGATTTTCTCACTAAACAAGATACCGTATATCTTTTGCAGGCTCTTATCCTGAATGCCGAAAGGACGGACGTACTCTTGTAACTCAATGCATGCCTGTTGATTGAAAGGGGCTCGTTTGTGTAACATCATGAAGTCGTCTTTTAGCGAAAGGCCCACTTTGATTACTTTCGGATCTTCAAGTAGTTCTATGATAGGTTGGGTTAGGCCGGTCATGTTCAGGCGAAACAGAAAGCAACACTCGTCAGATGAAATCTGAAGTAATGCTACTTTATGAGAATGTCCCTTGGTGAATGAGGGACGTGTCTCGCTGTCGATTCCCAAGATGGCTTGGGATTGCAGATAAGCCACCGCTTTTTGCGCCTCACTTTCAGTCTGTATTACATGAATCCGTCCGGGAAATGCTGCTTTGGGCATCTCCTTCACCTCTTCTTTGCTTATGGTTCTTTTTAAAATCATATTCTTTTATTCATCATCATGGCAATGGCAGCCATGATCGTGACAATGGCAGTCGTCATCTTCACAGTGACAGTCTTCATTGTTTTCGGGTTCGTACTCTTCTTCCTCTTCGTCTTCTCCCCGGGCTTTCGGACTATATTTTACGTCATGCAGGGCACGCATGGTGTTTACCAGTTTTTGTCCCCACAAGAGTCCGAAGTTTTCTTGGCAGATGGCGAGGGAATCGTTCATCGTCTCGTTCAATCCCAGCTGGAATACGAAGATAAAGTCTTTGATATCCTGATAGATATCGGCCAAATCTTCCGAAATATTCTTTTTGATCGGTTCGTCACTGTAAGCCATGTCGGGTAGAAATACTTCCAGATAATCGTCTTTTTCTACCAATATGGATGCCAGGTTGATGCGTAACACTTCGTAAATTTCTTCCGTTACATACGTTTCAGGTGATTCATCACCTATCATTTCGCATTTCGGAAGCATGGATGCTTTTAGATAAAGCAAAGGAAGTATTTTAAGGGTGGTATCAACAAACGTACTGCGTTTCATACTTTCGGCACGTTCCAAAAAAGCGCAGAACTCGGCGGCTACTGTAACGAATTCTATCACATTCTTATCAAATATTACTTGACTCTCTTTTTTCATATCTGCTTGAATTGAAACGCAAAGGTAAGAAAAAGTTGTGGGTAGTCCAATGAAATTCTTTTTTTTACTACTTTTGCATCATTAATCATATAGCTTAAGATTCATCATCCACATGGCAAAAAAGAAATCAGATAAGGAAGCAGAACAGAAGCCGGCTTCCACAAAAAAATATGTGGCTTTCTTCAGGAACGAAACAATTCACTTTGTAATCGGGTTGGTACTGGTCATTTTCTCAGTCTATTTGTTACTGGCCTTTACCTCTTTCTTTTTCACTGGAGCAGCTGACCAAAGTATTATTGATAGCGGAAATGCCCAGGACCTTGCTGCTGTGAACAATCACGTAAAGAACTATGCAGGTTCCCGGGGAGCTCAGTTGGCAAGCTACCTGATCAATGATTGTTTTGGTGTTTCCTCTTTCTTTATTTTAATCTATCTGGCTGTTGCCGGACTCAAATTAATGCGTGTGCGTGTGGTACGCCTTTGGAAATGGTTTATCGGATGTTCATTGCTGCTCATTTGGTTTTCTGTTTTCCTTGGTTTCGTTTTTATGGATCATTATCAGGACTCCTTCATCTATCTGGGTGGATTGCATGGTTATAACATCAGTAACTGGCTGATTTCTCAAGTCGGCATTCCGGGTGTATGGCTGATTCTTCTGGCAACAGGTATTTGTTTCCTTATATATATGAGTGCCCGCACCATCATTTGGCTGCGTAAGCTTTTTAGTCTTAGTTTCTTGAAGCGTAAACAAAAAGAAGAACTTGCTGAAGTTACTCAGGCCCCTCAACCACATGAATATGATAACCCGAAACCTCAGGAAGTGGAATTTGATGTAAATCGTACTTTCCGTCAGGAAGTACCGGTGAAAAAGGTGGAAACTACTGTTGTGCCTGAAACACCTGTCGAATCTTCAACCGAAATGCCTGTGACTCCGGAAGACAGGGAGGTGACATCCGATGGTGATGTGACTATGACTTTTGAACAGACAGCTCCTGATCCCGTACCTCCTTTTCGGGCAGCGTCGGCAGATAAAGAGCCTGAGTTCGAGATAGAGCCTGCTGCCGATGATGAAAATTATCAGGGTACGGAGACTGAACCTTACAACCCTAAACTGGATTTAGAGAACTATCATTTTCCTACTATCGATTTGATGAAACACTATGAAAATAGTGAGCCTACCATCAATATGGAGGAACAGAATGCAAATAAAGACCGTATTATCAATACATTGCGTAGTTTTGGCATTGAAATAAGTACGATTAAAGCTACGGTAGGACCTACGGTAACTCTTTATGAGATCACTCCGGAACAAGGAGTACGTATTTCAAAGATTCGTGGCTTGGAAGACGATATCGCTTTGAGCCTTTCTGCGTTGGGCATTCGTATCATTGCTCCCATACCTGGGAAAGGTACGATCGGTATCGAGGTACCTAACTCAAATCCGAAGATCGTTTCAGGACAGTCTATTATAGGTAGTAAGAAGTTTCAGGAGTCAACCTATGATTTGCCTATTGCACTTGGTAAAACCATTACGAATGAGGTATTCATGGTTGATCTTTGCAAAATGCCGCACGTATTGGTGGCAGGTGCTACCGGGCAGGGTAAATCTGTCGGCTTGAACGCTATCATCACTTCACTGCTTTATAAGAAGCATCCTGCCGAATTGAAGTTTGTTCTGGTAGATCCTAAGAAAGTGGAATTCAGCATTTATTCTGTCATTGAGCATCATTTTCTTGCAAAACTTCCCGATGGTGAAGATGCTATCATCACTGACGTAACTAAAGTGGTGCAGACCCTCAATTCCGTTTGTGTAGAGATGGACAGCCGCTATGATCTGCTGAAAATGGCTCATGTGCGCAACATTAAAGAGTACAACGAGAAGTTCATCAATCGCCGCCTGAATCCGGAAAAGGGGCATAAATTTATGCCTTATATCGTAGTGGTTATTGATGAGTTTGGTGATTTGATTATGACAGCCGGTAAGGAGATAGAACTACCGATCGCCCGTATTGCGCAGTTGGCACGTGCCGTAGGTATTCATATGATTATCGCAACCCAGCGTCCGACTACCAATATCATTACAGGTACTATTAAGGCCAACTTCCCGGCACGTATCGCATTTCGCGTGTCAGCGATGATGGACTCACGTACTATCCTCGACCGTCCGGGAGCCAATCAGTTGATCGGTCGCGGTGATATGCTCTTCCTTCAGGGAGCCGATCCGGTACGTGTACAGTGTGCATTTATCGATACGCCCGAAGTGGAAGAAATCACCAAGTATATTTCACGTCAGCAGGGATATCCTACCGCCTTCTTCCTGCCCGAATATGTGAGTGAAGATAGCGGCAGTGATTTGGGTGAAGTCGATATGGGACGGCTCGATCCGTTGTTTGAGGAAGCTGCCCGGTTGATTGTGATTCACCAGCAGGGATCTACTTCGCTGATACAGCGCAAATTCTCCATCGGCTACAATCGTGCCGGGCGTTTGATGGATCAGCTGGAAAAGGCCGGTATTGTAGGTCCCTCACAGGGAAGCAAGGCACGCGATGTGCTGTGTGTGGACGAAAATGACCTTGAAATGCGTTTGAACAATATTCAATAATCAAACGTTAAATGAGTGTATACAATGAAGCAGATTATAATTAGCATTTGGATAGCTTTACTGACTTTGCCTGTGTTTGCTCAACAACAAATGCAGGCAAAAGTTGTGCTTGATAAGACGGCGGCCACATTTGAAAAGGCAGGCGGTATCCGTGCGGAATTCAACGTGACAGTGTTTAACAAAAGCAGGATGGCCGGACAGTCTGCCGGAGTCATCGAACTCAAAGGGGAAAAGTTTGTACTGAAAACAGACGATGGTATTACTTGGTTCGATGGTAAGACCCAGTGGAGCTATCTGAGAAGCAGTGATGAAGTTAATATCAGTAACCCTACCGGGACCGAATTGCAGGGCCTTAATCCGTATGCGCTTTTACAGATATACCGTCATGGCTTCGACTATAAGATCGGATCATTGAAGAACTTTGGTGGTAAACCGGTCTATGAGGTAGTATTGACTGCTACTGATAAGAAGAGAGATTTATCGCGAATTGTGCTTTATGTGAGTAAAGAGACTTATCAACCCTTGTTCATTATGATGGAACAACGTGATAAGAGTCGTAGCGAGATCACTGTGACCGGTTATCAGACAGGTTTGAAATATGCCGATGGTATGTTTGTGTTTGATAAGAAACAATATCCTCATGCCGAAGTGATTGATCTTCGGTAGGAGAGGGAAATGATTTCAAGCGATAAATAGTAAATCGTAAAATATAAATAGGAGTATGGAAACAGAAAGAATTAAATGCCTTATTATAGGTTCAGGACCAGCCGGCTATACAGCCGCTATCTATGCTGGACGTGCAAATTTGTCACCGGTGCTTTACGAAGGAATACAGCCGGGTGGACAGTTGACTACCACTACCGATGTAGAAAATTTCCCGGGCTATCCGCAAGGAATCAGCGGACCGCAATTGATGGAAGATCTTCGTACACAGGCCGAACGTTTTGGTGCTGACATCCGCTTTGGGATTGCTACCGCTTCTGATCTTGGTCAGGCTCCTTACAAAATTACAATCGATGGTGAAAAAGTAATCGAAGCCGATTCGTTGATTATCGCCACCGGAGCTACAGCCAAATATTTAGGGCTGGACGATGAAAAGAAGTATGCCGGTATGGGGGTAAGCGCTTGTGCTACTTGCGACGGTTTTTTCTATCGTAAGAAAGTGGTTGCTGTGGTAGGTGGTGGTGACACTGCTTGTGAAGAAGCGATCTATTTGGCCGGACTTGCTTCCAAGGTTTATCTGGTTGTGCGCAAGCCTTATCTTCGTGCTTCGAAAATTATGCAGGAGCGTGTGAGGAAGCACGATAAGATTGAAGTACTTTTTGAGCATAATGTAGTTGGTCTTTTCGGTGAGAACGGTGTAGAAGGTATGAATCTTGTGAAACGTTGGGAGGAGCCCGATGAAGAACGCTATTCATTACCTATCGACGGTTTCTTCCTTGCTATCGGGCATAAACCGAATTCGGACATCTTTAAACCCTATCTGGATACTGATGAAGTGGGATATATTACCACCGACGATGACAGTCCTCGTACCAAGGTACCCGGAGTATTTGCTGCAGGTGACGTAGCTGATCCGCATTATCGCCAGGCTATTACAGCAGCCGGAAGCGGATGTAAAGCTGCTATTGAAGCTGAACGCTATCTGTCTGAAAAGGGATTGATCTAAGATTTGTAAAAAGCTACAAAGATATTCCGGACGCAGTTGTCTCTTTGGACAGTAATTGTGTCCGGAAATAAAGCGGAGGACGCAGAGTTTATATTTTCAGAAATGAAATAATACTCTGTGTCCTCCGCGTTTTTGTGGAGTATGATGTGGTCGTTAATATACTTCTATTTCGTCTAAATAGATGTTAGCCTGAACCACATCTTTTTCATTCGGGTCTTTCACGAAATCAATACCGTTTCGTAAAGTACCACCATTTTGAAGAGTGATTTTGATATACTTGACTTCTTTGGGGGCAAAGCCTAATGTGTCAGTGAATGCCTTTCTCCCTCTTTCAGGATAGTTACGTTTGAAGGAAGCTTCTGCCATTTTATCATACTTCCGTCCGTCGGAAGAGGTCTCGACAGTAGCTACACTGGGAGGGAGAATGACTGATGCGGGGTTGTATAACGAACCGAAGACCACTTTGCTGACAGTAGTAGGCTGTTCGAATTCAACGATAAATACCAGTTTATTGCAGGCGTCGTTCATCTGGAATCCGCTCCACGGAGTCATCGAAGCGATGTTGCCACGTTTACCGTTGGTCAGTCCGAAAGTGCTTATATCAGTACCGAGAACATCATTTTCACCAAAAATGTCGCCTTTGGCCCCTCCGATGGGCGGAGTCACTGTGAAACTTTTACCACTGATCAGATTGCCATACAACTTCTTTCCACTGACCTTGCCCAACATCTTTCCGTCTTTGAAAGCAGCGGCTTTCACGTCCATCTCGCCGGATAAGGCGAAAGGCTGATTGTAAATGGCAGATTCTACTGTTGGAACGCTTCCATTTGTTGTATAGTGAATTTCGGCATTGGGGTAGAAACTTTCCAGTACTACTTTCAACGTATTAGTTTCGTCTACATGTGTATTGATATTCACATCGAAGAAATTGCGGCAAGCTTTGACATTTTTCACATCCATACGACGGAAGTCTTCTACCATGCGTTGGCAAAAATTATTCCAGTTTTTGTTTGCATTCAATGTCCAGCCCGTTTCGGCGATGGCTACTGCACGTGGGAAAGCCTGATAGTCGCGGTTGTCATTGCCGGGCATGTATTCCGTCCAGATGTTACCCTGTACACCGATGATATGCTTTTTCACCAGTTCGTTTGCATCGTCCGGTACAGGGTTGTAGCTGTAAGTCTTTTTAAGCGTATTATATCCACCGATGGTGACGGGAGCTATCTCCGGTTCTTCCTGATACTGATCCAGATATGCGTATGGATTTGGTGTCATAATGGCGTTGTGTCCGGCTTTGGCTGCATTTAATCCACCCTCTACTCCTCTCCAGGACATAACGGTGGCATTCGGGGCCAGTCCGCCTTCCAGAATTTCGTCCCATCCGATGATGTTACGCCCTTTACTATTCAAGTATTTCTCCATGCGGGTGATGAAGTAGCTTTGTAACTTCTCTTCTTTGGTATGTTTCTTCCCATCGATAACGTTGGGGGTAACATCGTCTTTCAGTCCCAGTTGTTTGATCAACGACTGGCAGTATTCACTGTTGATCCAGGCTGTTTTCGGGCATTCGTCACCACCGATATGGATGTATTTGCTGGGGAAGAGATCCATAACTTCATCCATCACTCCTTCAAGGAATTGGAAAGTGGTGTCTGAAGGGCAGAATACCTGCTCAAATACACCCCAGGTTCCTGTCACATCGCATGTGCTGTCCGGTGTACATGAAAGTTCCGGATAAGAAGCAATGGCTGCTATTGCATGCCCCGGCATCTCGATTTCGGGGATCACCGTGATAAATTTGCTGGCTGCATAGTCTACAATGGCTTTGATCTGCTCTTGTGTATAGTATCCGCCATGCTCTTTGCCGTCAAAGACTTGCGGATAGTTTACATAGTAATAATCTACTAATGTCTCTTTACGTTTGGAACCTATCTCAGTCAGTTTAGGATATTTTTTGATTTCGATTCTCCATCCCTGGTCGTCGGTCAGATGCCAGTGGAAAGTGTTCATCTTGTGCATGGCCAGCATATCGATGAATTTATATATATATTCCACCGGTGAGAAGTGGCGACATACGTCCAGCATCAGACCACGGTATGCAAAGCGCGGAGCATCTTCTATTTCGACAGCCGGTACCGACCATTCGGCGTTCTTCACCTTTTGATTACCATATACAACGGGTGGCAATAACTGATAAAGTGTTTGCACTGCATAGAAAAATCCCTTGGGGGTAGAAGCTGTAAGGGTGATATTTTGAGGAGTGACAGAGAGTTTATATCCCTCTTCGGGCATTCCGTCTTGCGGCACGAAACGAATAACAGGCTCGTCCGTTACGTTCTCGAAAGTTTGCTTTATGGTAATTCCTGATGTCAGCTTCAATCGGTTGATGAGGCTGTCGGCAATGATTTGTACGTCCGGTGTACAAGCGGTTGTTATGACTCTTACTTTTTTACTTATTTCGAACCGTCCCTGTTGGGGAATCATTTGGTTTGGCAACGGAACGATATTGTATTCGTTCACGATGGTTTCTTTTGACTGTTTACATCCGGGGGTGATGAAAAGCAGAGACAAAAGAAAAAGAGTAATTCCTTTTTTCATGGTAATAAATGTGTGTTAAGTTATTGAATGGCGACAAAGCGCTTTTATCCTATTTTGCTGATCTTCTTAAGTTTTTCCTCGTCGATGATCTTGATTTTTCGTCCGTCGATGGTGATCAGTCGTTCGGTTGCGAAGTTGGATAATGTACGGATGGCATTAGAAGTAGTCATATTCGATAGGTTAGCCAAATCCTCACGTGAAAGATAGATACTTAACGTAGAGCCATCTTCTTCCAATCCATAGCTTTCTTTGAGGAAAAGCAGTGATTCGGCCAAGCGTCCGCGAATGTGTTTTTGGGTCAGATTGACGGTTCTTTCATCGGCAATACCGAGGTCGATAGACAATTGACGAATGAAAAACATACCCAGGTCATTGTTCTGGCTTACCAGTGTCATGATAGCACTCATGGGAATCAGGCAGATGGTTGAAGGTTCGAACGCAGAAGCGGCAGTCACATAGTCTTCTTTGGCAAAGTAAGCTCGGTAACCGAAATATTCTGTAGGCTTTATCATGCGTATAATCTGACTTCTGCCTCCTACACCGTCTTTATAGATTTTTACTTTGCCGCTAAGCAGACACATCAGATAGGTAGGTGATTCACCTTCACAATAAATTGTTTCATTCTTTTTGTAATTTTGAAGGGTGAAATTATTGGCCAGGAACTCCCTTTGCTCTGCGTTTAGAGGAGCCCACATCTCTGCAATACGTTCGGGAACGTTTATTTCTGACAAATTCATCTTTACCATATCTGTTGCAAAACTGTGTTATAAAGCACAAATGTAGAAAGAAAAAATGAAAAACAGAATAGTTTATCGAAAAGTTTGCTATGTATGCTTTACATTTTGGAAGTCGGGCGGGCTATTTAGGAGAGTGAGCATACTCTTTTTGAGAGCAAGAAGCGCGATATGGAACTCCGGTTTATCTATCTTTCAAATTGAGCATTGATCTCTTTCAATCTTTTGTTGACAGACGCTGGGATGTTTGCCGGCAGGAAAGTAGGGTTGGGTAGAGGAAACCCGGGAAATGAAAAGCTCCCCATAAGAGATCTTTGAAAAGGACCTTCTTACGGGGAGACATCAAGTATGGCTTACTTCGTGAATAACAGTTCTCTGTATTTGGGCAACGGCCAGATTTCATCGTCAATTTCCATCTCGAGATGGTCTATATGGTCGCGTATGCTTTCCAGGTAAGGACGTACGGTCTCTTCGTAAGCAAATGCTTTCTCTTTGAAGTTCTCTTTGTGATTGGCTACTTTGCGGGCTTCTGTCATGTCGCGTACCAGTACTTTAATAGCAGATACACGGTGAGAGATTTCTTTAATAAGTTCTTTCCGATCGGCACTCATTACTTCGTATTCTTCTTCAGAGAAGATTTCCTTCATTCTGCAAAGGTTTTCCAAAAGACGGTTCTGGTAGCTGACAGCGATAGGGACGATGTGGTTGATGGCCAGATCACCCAATACGCGGCTTTCAATCTGTACCTTCATGGTATATTTTTCCAATTCCACTTCCAGACGACAGGCCAGTTCGGTTTCGTTGAAGATACGTTCGCCTATCAGTACAGCTCTCGATTGGTTATCCATATAATGCATCAGGGCCTCCGGAACATGGCAGATGTTGGTTAGTCCGCGGCGGGCTGCTTCCTGTTTCCACTCTTCTGAGTAGCCGTCACCCTCAAAACGGATAGGTTCGGAGGCTATGATATTTTCTTTCAGGATGCGGAAGATTGCTTCGTCCTTACCGATACCCTCTTCCATCAGTTTGTCTACCGATGCTTTAAATTCATTCAACTGGTTGGCCATGGCAGCATTTATGGCAATCATGGCAGCAGCACAGTTGGCTGAGGAGCCGGCGGCACGGAACTCAAAACGATTTCCTGTGAATGCAAAAGGAGAAGTGCGATTACGGTCGGTGGTATCGAGCAGGATTTCGGGTATACGCCCGATACCTAATTTCAAAGTTGTCTTCTCCTCCGGAGTCATTTTTGAGTTGGTCACCTGACGGACAATTTCATCGAGTGTAGCTGACAGTTGTGAACCCAGGAAAATGGACAAGATAGCGGGAGGTGCTTCGTTGGCTCCCAAACGGTGACTGTTTCCGGCACTCATAATAGAAGCACGCAACAGATCCTGATTCTTGTGGACCATCATTAATACGTTTACCAGGAAAGTAAGGAATAGCATGTTTCCTTTTGGATTTTTACCCGGTGCAAAGAGGTTGATGCCTGTATCGGTGCAGAGCGACCAGTTGTTATGTTTGCCCGAACCATTAACGCCATTGTAGGGTTTTTCATGGAAAAGAACAGCAAAATGATGTTTGCGTGCGATACGTTTCATCAGGTCCATTACCAACTGATTGTGGTCATTCGCCAGATTACAGTTTTCAAAAATGGGAGCCAATTCAAACTGGTTGGGAGCGACTTCATTGTGGCGGGTCTTTACCGGTATGCCCAGCTTGTGACACTCTATTTCAAGTTCTTTCATGAAAGCTGTGACGCGTGGTGGAATAGAACCGAAGTAATGATCTTCCAACTGTTGGTCCTTGGCCGAAGAATGTCCCATCAAGGTGCGTCCTGTTAGTCGAAGGTCGGGGCGGGCATTATATAAAGAGGTGTCAACCAAAAAATATTCCTGTTCCCAACCCAAATTGGTGAATACCCGGGTGATGTTTTTGTCGAAAAGCTGGCATACTTCGGTAGCAGCTTTGTCAACGGCTGCCAATGCTTTTAATAATGGAGTTTTGTAGTCAAGTGCTTCACCTGTATATGAGATAAAAATCGTCGGGATACAAAGAGTGGTGTCTACTACGAAAGCCGGTGATGAAACGTCCCATGCTGTGTAACCGCGGGCTTCGAATGTATTACGGATTCCACCATTAGGGAAAGAAGAAGCATCCGGTTCCTGCTGGATCAGTAATTTGCCGGAAAAACGTTCGATTACTTCACCGTCTTCACCGAACTCGATAAAGCCGTCATGTTTCTCGGCCGTTCCGTCTGTCAGTGGCTGAAACCAGTGCGTGTAGTGTGTCACATTGAGCGATTTTGCCCAGCTTTTCATGCCGTTGGCTATCAGGTCGGCCATTTCTCGGCTGATAGGGGTGCCTTTTTCGGTAGCGTCTACTACTGCTTTGTATGCTTCTTTGGGAAGGTACTCTTGCATCTTCTTACGATCGAATACATGGCTGGCATAATAATCGGATAGTTTATTAGAGGGAGTAGTAATTTCTAAGGGCTTTCTGTTAGATAGCTCTTGTAGTGCGAAAAATCTCATTTTTGACATGATGGTGTCTCTTTTATTGGTTGTTGGGTGCAAAATTATATGTTTTTTCTAATATACCCCTATTTTTATAGGGGTATTTTGCAAAATAAATATGTTTTTTCTTTGTACACCCCTATTTGTTTGTGGGCGAAAGAACTTTTTTGTATACTTTACCTATCCGGAGATTACTATAAAATATGAATTTATTAGTCGCATAATCGGATTTTTTTTATATTTGCCTTCAATAAGGAGATTAGTATTTGAGGTGCAATATATTAATATGGTGTTTTTGGTTATTCTCGCTCTGTTTTGTTCAAAAGGGAGTGGCTAACGTTGTTCTTGATCCTCAGACCAATCGTCCCATCTCTGCCGATTCTATTTTGAATAATGTGATGACTTTCGCTCCTTTTTACGAAAAGTTAGTGACCGACTATCGGGCCGATCTATATATAAAAGGTACGATGGACATCAAACGAAAGAATTTTATTCTCCGGTATGTACCTTCCATGTTCCGTCTTCAAAAAGGTGTACGGCAGTATATGGTGGAGACGTATAGTGATCTGCATTTTACAGCTCCTAATATCTATGACCAGAAGGTGAAAGCTTCTATGGGCACTGTGCATAATAGCCGGGGAGTACCGGGGATGCTCGAGTATTTCAATATCAATCTTTATTCTTCAACGCTGCTTTACGACCGATTGCTTTCGCCTTTGGCCAAAAACGGGCGGAAATATTATAAGTATCTGATCGATTCCGTAATGGGTGGGACGGACAACCGACAATATAAGATACGGTTTATCCCCAGAAGTAAGAGTGATCAGTTGGTGGGTGGATATATGATTGTGAGTAGTGACGTGTGGAGTGTCCGCGAAATACGTTTTTCCGGCAGGTCGGAACTGCTATTGTTCAGTTGCCTGATAAAAATGGGTAGTGTAGGAAAGGATGATGAGTTTCTTCCGGTCAGCTATAATGTCGAAGGACAGTTTAATTTTTTGGGTAACCGTATTAATGGAGTTTATGTGGCATCGCTCAACTATCAAGATATTGTGCTTGAAGAAAATCAGAATAAATGGAAAGAGAAGGTGAGGGCGAGAATAAAAGGAAAAAGTAAATATGATCTTTCAGACTCTTATAACTTGCAATGCGAGACTACCTCTTTCCATACGGATAGTGCTTATTTTGAAACATTGAGGCCTATTCCTTTGTCGGAAGCTGAGCGCAGACTATACAAAGAAGATGCGTTGCGTAAAGATACCATTCAACGCAACATCAAACCAAAGAGTAAGAGTCAGGTGTTTTGGGGACAGGTGGGAGACGTACTGATCAGTGATTATAAATTGAATCTCTCCAATCTGGGAAGCGTGAAGTGCTCACCACTTATCAACCCTTTCTTGTTGAGTTATAGCGGGAGCAATGGGCTTTCCTACAGACAATCGTTTAAATATAACCGACTTTTTAAGCATGATCGGCTATTGCGTGTGGTACCTAAGTTGGGCTACAACTTTACACGAAAAGAATTCTATTGGTCTGTCAATACCGAATTTAATTACCTGCCCGAGAAGATGGGAGCTGTTCACATTGACTTTGGTAACGGCAACCGGATTTACAGTAGCGATGTGCTTGATGATTTGAAAGCCATACCTGACAGTGTATTTGATTTTAATCAGATTCATTTGGACTACTTTTACGATTTATATTTTAACTTCCGACACAGTATCGAGATTATTAATGGATTAGAGTTAAGTGTAGGCTTATCTACCCATAGGCGAAAGGCGGTAAAGTCCTCTAAGTTGGTTCCACTGACAAAGAGTCGGGAGACACTCAATGAAGATATCCAGAACAAAATCAGGAATACCTATTTGAGTTTTGCCCCTCGGGTTCGGTTGGAGTGGACCCCTTGTTTATACTATTACATGAACGGACACCGTAAGATTAATCTCCGCTCTAAGTATCCCACTTTTTCGATAGACTGGGAGAGGGGAATCAAGGGGGTATTTGGCAGTACCGGACAATATGAACGTTTGGAGTTTGATTTGCAGCATCATATACCCTTGGGACTGATGCGTAATATCTATTATCGTTTTGGATTTGGTATGTTTACCAATCAGAAAGAAATGTATTTTGTCGACTTTAATAACTTTACCCGAAGTAATCTTCCTGAAGGTTGGAATGACGAAATCGGAGGAGTATTTCAGCTTCTCGACCGTCGTTGGTATAATGCTTCACGGAAATATATACGGGGACATTTTACCTATGAAGCTCCTTTCCTATTATTAAAACATCTGATTAAATACACACGTTATGTACAGAATGAGCGGTTGTATGCGAGTATATTGTCAGTACCCCATCTTCAGCCGTATGTGGAATTGGGATATGGAATCGGTACTCACATCTTTGATTTTGGCGTTTTTGTAGGTAGTGAGAACTGGAAGTATACCGAGGTCGGCTGCAAGTTTACGTTTGAGCTGTTTAACCGCTAACTTTATTCTTACTATTTTTGTTAGCAGAGAAGAATATTTCTACCTTTGCGGTCAAGAGGATGAGATAAAGATTTAGCAAAAAAGAGGTGCAGTCGCCTCATGAACTCAGGTTCTTTCTGGTTTCTTTATTAAGATACTCATAATAAAGAAAAGTAAATACTCTCATCCTCTTCTTTTATTGCTTCTATATATAATAATGTATAAGGATGGAACTACTTTTGGGTATTGTGATTGTCGTTACCTGTTGGATGGTTGTTCGTATTATTCGTTCAAGCAAAAATCAGGAAGGATATAAAAGGTGGAGGGCCGGTAACTATGCCAGTGAAAATCCTTATGCCAAAGAAAAAGCAAGTGGTCCGCTTTCCCAAGGTTTTTTTAGTAAGAGAATCAGAACTTCCGGTGCGAGGCGCTTCGATGACGGAGCTATCAGGTGGTGTGCCAATCTGCTGGCAACCGAAGAATCCAGATTGAGGGAAGTGTTGGATTATATACCGCGCCAATATACCTGTTTTCATGTTCGGAAAAGAAGTGGCGGATTTCGTTATATTTCGGCTCCCGCAGGTGATTTTCGTTCCATGCAACAAACTATCTATCACCGTATTTTATTGTTAGCTAACATACATCCCGCTGTTACCGGATTTTGTCCGGGAAAGTCCGTATCCGATAATGCACGGGTGCATCTGGGGCGAAAGAATGTATTAAAAGTAGATCTTCACGATTTTTTTCCTTCCATACGTTCACCCAGGGTGAGAGCAGCTTTTAGGGAGATGGGGTACTCACGTCCTATCGCGAAAGTTTTGGCGGAACTTTGTTGTCTCAGATGTTGTCTTCCGCAGGGAGCGCCTACCAGTCCGGCTCTCAGTAATATTATAGCCTATCCGATGGATAAAAAAATGATGGCGTTGGCCGGTGAATACGGGTTGGTTTATACGAGATATGCCGATGATCTTACCTTTTCGGGTGATTATTTGCCGAAAGATGAAGTTCTGGTACGAATCCACAGGATTATTCGGGAAGAAGGTTTCACGATGAATGTCAAAAAGACCCGCTTCTTGTCTGGACATAAACGTAAGATTATTACGGGAGTATCGGTTAGCTCAGGCAAGAAGATGACTCTGCCTAAAGTGAAGAAGCGGGAGATTCGTAAGAATGTGCACTACGTCCTGACAAAAGGGTTGGTCGGACATCAGGAACATATTGGTTCTACCGATCCCGTTTACTTGAAGCGTTTACTGGGCAGTTTGTGTTACTGGCGTTCCATAGAACCGGACAACCGATATGTATCCGATTCCATCACAGCTTTGAAGAGATTAATGTGAGGTATGTCGATTGTAGTTCCTTTTGATATTTTTTTTGCTATTCTTTTCTAATTCAAGAAAATAGTTCTATCTTTGCGCCCGATTTATATAATCAATATAATGTCTTATTTAATTAAAGAATTACTAAACAATTAATTATTAATGGAAAACTTAAAGAACGTTGCTCCTATTGAAGACTTCAACTGGGATGCGTATGAAAACGGCGAGAGCTTCGCTGGTGCCAGCCACGAAGAACTCGAAAAAGCTTACGACGGTACGCTTAACAAAGTAAATGACCGTGAGGTTGTTGACGGAACTGTAATCGCAATGAACAAACGTGAAGTTGTTGTGAACATCGGTTACAAATCAGACGGTATCATTCCTTTGAATGAATTCCGCTACAATCCTGATTTGAAAGTAGGTGATACTGTTGAAGTATACATCGAAAATCAGGAAGACAAAAAAGGACAGTTGGTTCTGTCACACAGAAAAGCTCGCGCTACTCGCTCTTGGGATCGCGTTAATGCTGCTCTGGAAAACGAAGAAATTATCAAGGGTTACATCAAGTGTCGCACTAAGGGTGGTATGATCGTTGACGTATTCGGTATCGAAGCATTCTTGCCGGGTTCTCAGATCG
>ERZ857775.965-NODE-965-length-37566-cov-9.704033_pt1 | contig 37566 bp, 27 predicted proteins | sample MGYA00519698_ERZ857775 | MGnify/ENA primary metagenome ERZ857775 (study PRJEB31778, sample SAMEA3449363) | human gut metagenome | biome: human gut; feature: human-associated habitat; material: faeces | place: United Kingdom | collected 2010/2012 ...
CCGAAGGATTGGAAACATCAAACACGTCTCCGGCTATAATCAATGCATCAATCTCCTGCCGGAGGATTTCTCCCGCCAGCCAATCTAAAAACGCCTCATGCTCCTCCGTACGGTCATAACCGAAGAACGTTTGCCCCAAGTGCCAATCGGCAGTATGTAATATACGTATCATATTTTTAACAGCTATCTCTAATAACGAGAGACAAAAATAACACAATCGAAAAGATTATATGGTATCCGCATCTCTTTTTTACAATAATCATGTATATTTGCAATGTAAAAATCCAACCCTATGAAGATACTTTATTATATTTATCAGATTTGCATCGCTTTACCTATATTATTAGTGTTGACTATCCTTACGGCACTCGTCACCATCGTAGGTTCCCTTTTGGGAGGAGCCCACATCTGGGGATATTACCCGGGAAAGATATGGTCACAATTAATCTGTCTGTTCCTGCTGATTCCCGTAAAGATTCAAGGGCGTGAAAAGTTGCATGATAAGACTTCCTATATTTTTGTACCCAACCATCAAGGTTCATTCGACATATTCCTGATCTACGGTTTTATCGGAAGAAACTTTAAATGGATGATGAAAAAAAGCCTGCGTAAACTGCCATTCGTTGGAAAAGCCTGCGAAAGCGCAGGGCACATTTTTGTAGACCGGTCCGGTCCGAAGAAAGTGTTGGAAACGATCCGGCAGGCGAAGGACTCTTTGAAAGACGGAGTATCTTTGGTCGTTTTCCCGGAAGGGGCTCGTACTTTCACCGGACACATGGGGTATTTCAAGAAAGGAGCTTTTCAATTGGCGGATGACTTACAACTGGCAGTAGTGCCCGTCACCATTGACGGCTCATTTGAGATCCTCCCGCGTACAGGCAAATGGATACACCGTCACCGCATGATTCTCACGATTCATGAGCCTATTCCGCCTAAAGGAAAAGGTATGGAAAATATCAAAGCAACTATGGCGGAAGCATACGCCGCCGTTGAAAGTGCTTTACCGGAGAAATATAAGGGAATGATAAAGAACGAAGATCAAGACCGGTAATAGAGAAGTTATATTCACTTCTTTACCGAAGCATTTTCTTCCAGACGCTTGTGCTCTTCTATCAGTTTCATATTCTCTTTCGCCTTCGAAAGAAACTCTCTTACCAGCTTATTGCTTTTAAAAGAATAAGGAGCGTCTTTTATGATATCATCTATCTGCGGAGTCATAATAGGATAAGGCAACGAACTGCAAAGCATGATAAACACATTGGGTCCCAACACATTTTCGTAGTTGGTGGAAATGAAAGTTTTCACATATTGATTCATCTCTTTCATCAGCGAATCTCCTTCCACTGCCAATTGTGAATGAATCTCATCCAAATCACCTCCGTCCATCACCATACGGGTTTCTTTCTGTTCCAACTCTCCGATACTTTCCTCCAGTCGGTTCCTTTTCTCAATAAACTCGTATAGTGCCGTATTCAAAGGAGTACCCACCGCTTTGATATCCGAATTACTGATGTTTACCTTGATTTTTCCATTTTCCAGCACAATCGGCATGATGCTTTCATCATCCATATAAAGTGTCACCATCTGTACGGAATCGACTTTGCCTTTCATGGAGAACAGACCGTGCGCTACCTCAGCAGAATCCAGTTTCACCCATTCACCATCACGCAAGGACTTAAGATACAGCATTTTTCCATCCAGACTATTCACAGAAGATGTTCCTTCGATCTTGTACTTATTAGTGCAGGAAGCCAGAAACGGGAGCAAGAACAATAAAGGTAAAAGTTTATTCACGTTCGTCTATTCATTTGATTCTGCGTGCAAAGGTACAACCGATTCATTTTTCAGAGAAACATTTTATCAATATTTAAATCTTGTAAGTCTCTTTTCTTTAATAATCCTTATAAACATACGGAGAAGGCTTTTTTTTTCATTTAGTTTACCTAATTTTGCGGTTATGAAAACATCAACTTATGCCCCTTTTGCCAAACCGCTTTATGTGATGGTAAAGCCGGTGGGTGCCGTATGCAACCTGGCCTGCGACTATTGCTACTATTTGGAAAAGGCGAATCTATACAAAGAAAACCCGAAACACGTAATGAGCGATGAACTATTGGAAAAATTCATCGACGAGTATATTAACTCACAAACCATGCCGCAGGTGCTCTTCACCTGGCACGGGGGTGAAACGCTGATGCGCCCGCTTTCTTTCTATAAGAAGGCTATGGAGTTGCAAAAGAAATATGCTCGCGGACGTACCATCGACAACTGTATTCAGACGAACGGAACAATGCTCACCGACGAATGGTGCCAGTTCTTTCACGACAACAATTGGCTGGTAGGAGTTTCCATCGACGGTCCACAGGAGTTTCATGACGAATACCGTAAAAACAAAATGGGCAAACCTTCCTTCGTGAAAGTGATGCAGGGTATCAATCTGCTGAAAAAACACAATGTAGAATGGAATGCAATGGCCGTTGTCAATGACTTTAACGCTGACTATCCGCTGGACTTCTATCACTTTTTCAAAGAGATAGATTGCCATTATATACAGTTTGCCCCTATCGTCGAACGTATTCTTCCGCATCAAGACGGACGGCATCTCGCCTCTCTTGCCGAAGACAAGGAAGGAAAATTGGCCGATTTCTCCGTCACTCCGGAGCAATGGGGCAATTTCCTGTGTACTCTTTTTGACGAATGGGTGAAAGAAGACGTAGGCAACTACTACATACAGATATTCGACTCCACCCTGGCAAACTGGATGGGTGAACAGCCGGGAATATGTACGATGGCAAAAACTTGCGGACACGCCGGTGTTATGGAATTCAACGGTGATGTATATTCGTGCGACCACTTCGTTTTCCCCGAATATAAACTGGGAAACATCTATAATCAGACATTGGTGGAAATGATGCACAGTGAACGCCAACATCACTTCGGCAACATGAAATACCAATCTCTCCCCACACAGTGCAAGGAATGCGAATTCCTGTTTGCCTGCAACGGAGAATGTCCGAAGAATCGCTTCAACCGTACATCGGAAGGCGAACCCGGCTTGAATTATCTGTGCAAAGGATATTACCAATTCTTTAAGCACGTAGCGCCTTATATGGATTTCATGAAGAATGAATTAATGAACCAACGTCCACCTGCCAATATCATGGAAGCTTTGAGAAGTGGAGAGTGGAAAGTGGAGAGTTGAGAGTGGAGAGTTGAGAGTGGAAAAGACAAAATAGAATCATAAATATTTTAATTATCAGCATTAAAGAATGAATAGACTAAAACTTTATTTATTGGCGCTGACTGCGCTAATCGTATGTTCCGCTAAAGCGGATGAAGGTATGTGGTTATTGCAGCTAATGCAACAGCAGCATTCCATAGACATGATGAAAAAACAAGGCTTGAAACTGGAAGCGCAAGATTTATATAACCCCCATGGAGTTTCCCTAAAAGACGCTGTCGGTATCTTCGGAGGAGGCTGTACCGGAGAGATTATCTCACCGGAAGGATTGATCCTGACCAATCACCATTGCGGATATGCTTCCATCCAACAACATAGCAGCGTCGAACACGATTATCTGACGGATGGTTTCTGGGCTACTTCCAGAGAGATGGAACTTCCTACTCCGGGATTGAAATTTACATTTATCGAACGTATCGAAGATATCACTGATATTGTCAATGCTAAGATTGCAGCTAAAGAAATCACTGAGACCGAATCATTCAGCGGTGCATTTCTCCAGAAACTGGCAGAAGAGCTGTATGCAAAAAGTGATCTGAAAGATAAGAAAGGAATCGTGCCGCAAGCACTCCCATTCTATGCCGGAAATAAATTCTATATGTTCTATAAGAAAGTATACCCGGATGTGCGTATGGTGGCAGCTCCTCCTTCTTCTATCGGTAAGTTTGGCGGAGAAACAGATAACTGGATGTGGCCCCGTCATACCGGTGACTTCTCTATGTTCCGTATTTATGCGGATGCCAACGGAGAGCCGGCAGAATACAGTACAAGCAATACTCCCTTGAAAACAAAAAAACATTTGCCTATTTCTATCAAGGGCTTGAAAGAAGGAGACTATGCCATGATTATGGGATTTCCCGGAAGTACAAGCCGTTATCTGACCGTATCGGAAGTAAAAGAACGCATGGAATCGGAAAACAAGCCGCGCATCCGCATTCGTGGAGCCCGTCTGGCTGTTTTGAAAGAAGTAATGAACGCCAGTGACAAGATCCGTATTCAATATGCCAACAAATATGCAGGTTCCAGCAACTATTGGAAAAATTCTATCGGAATGAACAAGGCAATTATCGATAATGATGTACTGGGCACAAAAGCGGCACAGGAAGCCAAATTCGCTGACTTTGCCAGAAAGCAGAACAATACCGATTATGCGGAGGTAGTGAAGAAGATAGATGACTTGGTAGCCAAGACAGCCCCTCTCAACTATCAGTTCACTTGTTTAAGAGAAACGTTCTTCGGAGCTATCGAGTTCGGAAGTACCCTGCTGTCCAAAACTCGGGAAGCATTGGTGGAAAAGAACGATTCTTTGATTAAAGTACGTATCGAAGCTCTGAAAGAGACATATGATGAGATTCATAACAAAGACTATGACCACGAAGTAGACCGTAAGGTGGCCAAAGCATTGTTCCCTCTTTATGCGGAAATGATTCCGGCAGAGCAACGTCCGTCTATCTACAAACTTATCGAACAGAAATATAAAGGCGACTATAATAAATTTATCGATGATATGTATGACAATTCCATTTTTGCCAATCGTGCAAACTTCGAGAAGTTTATCAAGAAACCGACCGTAAAAGCTATTGATAACGACCTGGCTTTGCAATATTGCCAGTCCAAATATGATTTACTCGAACAACTCATAGGACAGTTGAAGGATATGGACAAGGAATTGGCTTTATTACATAAAACCTACATCCGCGGTTTGGGTGAAATGAAATTACCTGTTCCTTCTTATCCGGATGCGAACTTTACAATCCGCCTGACTTACGGTAACGTGAAACCTTACGACCCGAAAGACGGTGTACACTATAACTACTACACTACTACCAAGGGTATTCTGGAAAAGGAAAATCCGGAAGATCGTGAGTTTGTCGTACCTGCCAAGTTGAAAGAGCTGATAGAGAAAAAGGACTACGGCCGTTATGCTTTGCCGAACGGTGACATGCCGGTTTGCTTCCTTTCAACCAATGACATCACCGGAGGTAATTCAGGCAGTCCGGTTCTGAATGAGAACGGAGAACTGATCGGTTGTGCATTCGATGGAAACTGGGAATCGCTGAGTGGTGATATCAACTTTGACAACAACCTGCAACGTTGCATCAATCTGGATATCCGCTATGTCCTGTTCATCTTGGAGAAATTAGGAAACTGCGGACATCTGATAAACGAAATGACAATTGTAGAATAAATGAAAAAACAAATCCTATTTGCAGTCTTTTCATTGGCAACGCTCAGTATCTACGCCGACGAAGGTATGTGGATGCTGACCGACTTGAAAACACAGAATGAAGTTGCCATGCGCGAGCTTGGACTTGAGATTCCTATTGAAGAGGTTTACAATTCCAACGGTCTTTCTTTGAAAGATGCAGTCGTACACTTCGGAGGAGGATGCACGGGAGAGGTTATCTCTTCCGAAGGATTGGTACTGACTAACCACCACTGTGGTTACGGAGCCATCCAGCAACACAGCAACGTGGAGCACGACTATCTGACAGAAGGCTTTTGGGCGATGAACCGCGATGCGGAGCTCCCTACTCCGGGACTGACCGTTACTTATATCGACCGGATTCTTGATGTGACGGATTACGTCAACGAGCAGTTGAAAAAAGATCCGGATCCTGACGGCATCAATTACCTGTCCCCCGGCTATCTTAGTAAAGTAGCGGAACGGTTTGCCAAAGCTGAGAACATAGAAGTAACTCCCGCTACCAAACTGGAGCTCAAAGCCTTTTACGGCGGGAACAAATATTATATGTTCATAAAAACCGTGTATAGTGATATCCGTATGGTCGGTGCCCCTCCTTCTTCCATTGGAAAGTTCGGAGCGGATACCGACAACTGGATGTGGCCGCGCCATACGGGTGACTTTTCGCTGTTCCGCATTTATGCGGACAAGAACGGAAAACCGGCAGCCTATTCGAAAGACAATGTACCGTTAAAAGTGAAGAAGCATCTCACCATCAGTCTGGCCGGTGTACAAGAAGGTGATTTTACCTTTGTCATGGGATTTCCGGGACGTAACTGGCGATACATGATTTCCGATGAAGTGGAGGAACGGATGCAAACAACCAATTTCATGCGCCAACATGTACGTGGAGCACGTCAAAAGGTACTTATGGAGCAAATGCTTAAAGATCCTGCCGTACGTATTCATTATGCCAGCAAATATGCGTCATCTGCCAACTATTGGAAAAACGCGATTGGTATGAACGAAGGTTTGGTACGGCTCAAGGTTTTAGATACCAAGCGTGCACAACAAGAAGAACTCCTGGCACGCGGTCGTGAAAAAGGAGATGACTCTTACCAAAAAGCATTCGATGAAATCCGTTCCATTGTAGCTCATCGTCGTGATGCGCTCTACCATCAACAAGCCTTGAATGAAGCATTGGTGACAGCTCTTGACTTCATGCGTATTCCTTCCACTATGGAACTAGTAGCTGCCTTGAAATCGAAAGACAAGGGGCAGATAAAAGAAGCGACTCAAAAACTGAAAAAGGAAGGTGAAAAATACTTCGCATCTGTTCCTTTCCCCGAAGTAGAACGGATGGTGGGAAAAGAAATGTTGAAAACCTATGCTAATTATATTCCGGCAGAACAACGGATCAATATCTTTGAAATCATCAATTCACGCTTCAAAGGAAGTATAGATGCATTTATCGACGAATGTTTCGAACATTCCATCTTCGGTAATCCCAAAAACTTTGAGAAGTTCATCAAAAAGCCAAGCCTATATAAGATAGGATATGATTGGATGATATTATTCAAATACTCCATTACCGACGGTATACTGAAAACCGCTATCGCCATGAAGGAAGCGAATCAGAATTACGATGCAGCCCACAAAGTATGGGTAAAAGGTATGATGGATATGAGAAAGGATAAAGGAATTCCTATTTATCCGGACGCAAATTCAACTTTACGGCTAACCTATGGTCAGGTACTTTCTTACGAACCGTTCGACGGAGCTGTTTATGACGCTCACACAACCCTCAAAGGAGTGATGGAAAAAGAAGATCAAGGCAATTGGGAATTTGTAGTTCCTCAGAAATTGAAGGAGTTATACGCAGCCAAGGATTATGGGCGTTACGGTAAGAATGGTGAAATGCCCGTTTGCTTTATTGTAAACACCGACAATACGGGAGGAAACTCCGGCAGCCCGGTCTTCAACGGCAAAGGTCAGCTGGTAGGAACTGCTTTCGACCGTAACTTTGAAGGATTGACGGGCGACATTGCTTTCCGTCCTTCATCACAGCGCGCAGCCTGTGTCGACATTCGTTATACACTCTTTATTATAGATAAATATGCGGGAGCTTCCCACATCATTGATGAATTGACTATTGAGGAATAAAGGGCATAAACAGTTATAAAGAATAAATGGATAATGAATGATGATTGAATCATCTGACTTCATTATCCATTTTTCTTTGCTCATTCCCTGTCAATCAGACAAAACTTTCTACCATATACATTTCATCAATCACCACATTCATTGTTTCTTCCAATTCAAAAATAATCCGCCGTTCACAGCTACGCACCCAAGAGGTAAAGTTCCGGTTCGGAGTATATCTTCCGGTGAAACGAAGCAACGATTCCAAATCAAAAGAATCACTGATAATTCCCGCACCTGCCCTCATCGCGTCATAGGCATTACAATCTTGTTCGATATGTGCCGGTACCATCAAGACAGGTTTTCCAAGATACATCGCTTCACAGATAGATTCAAACCCTGCCGTACTTGCATAAGCCCGGCAACCAGCCATTCCGTTGAGAAACTTGACATCATCAATCTGATAAAAACGGAGCGTCTCATCAACCTTTGTCACTTCCTCCGTATCCGCTTTATCCCAAAAGAATTTCAGCGGTATCTCCGGATGACAAATATGAAACTTCTCCACACTATCGGAAAAACCAGAATTCACCATATATCCATGAATATAATTTCCCTCTTCCGGTTGGATGGCCGTCACTTCCTGACGAATCAGAGGTGGTACTACAACTATCCGATGCACATCATCCTGTTCCATAGTTCTAAAAGATAAAGCTAGTTTCTTCGAAGCCCTAATAGCCGTCATCCGCGTAAAGAAACGTAACATCCATAGTTGAACGGAACTCTTCTCCGGAAATTCAAAATCACGATGCAGAAATAAGTACTGATGTCCGATGCATACATACGGGACGGAAGGACGGAAAAAAGCGTATGTAAGTCCCGTCAAAAGTTCGTAGAAGTTAATGACAATCTCTGCACCCGTCTCCTTGATCCGCTGATTTATATAGCACATGCTACGAAAGTATTCCGGTATCTTCCGCAAATTATAGAAAACACTTTTCTTCAAACTCGGGCGTTTGCTATCTGCTGCAGGCAGAAAGTTCGGACTGATAAAACGCTTCACCGGTGCATGAATACTCCGGTTGAAAAATCCCGGTAAGGTACGTGACGAACTCTTACCCACCAGCACCTCCACCACTTCGTGCCCGTTACGCAGTAACATTTCTTCGAGGGTGATGGCTTGTGTCAAGTGTCCCCTACCCTCACCTTGAACAATAAATAAGAATTTCATAGGCTATCATTATTTAGTTCAACCTTTATTCCGTTTCGATACGCAAAATTCCTTGTTTCACATTACAATAAGATGTCTCTACAATTACTATTTTGTGAACAAAAACGGCATTTTTCCGTTATATATATAAAACAGAGTTTATATTTGCAGTCTTCAATGACTGACAGTTAATTTTAAGAAAGGAAAGATTTATGGAAAAGTTTGAAGATTTAATAAAGTTGCCGATGCCGGTTTTAGTAGATTTTTTTGCGGAATGGTGTGGACCCTGTAAAGCGATGAAACCTGTTTTGGAAGAAGTGAAACAGAACGTAGGTGATAAAGCGCGTATTGTAAAGATAGACGTTGACCAGCATGAAGAGCTGGCTACAAAATACCGTATACAAGCAGTACCGACCTTCATACTGTTCAAAGATGGAGAAGCTGTCTGGAGACATTCAGGTGTAATCCACAGCAGCGAACTGCAAGGGGTAATTGAGAAACATTATACATAAAAGATAAAATAACGAATGAAGAAAGTATTAGCAATGGTAGCTTTCGTCATGGTAAGCGTGATTATATACGCTTTCAATGACAAAGCTGAAACCAATCAAGGTAAAAAAGAAGTAACAGGTAACGGTGAAGTCGTCGTAATGAACAAGGAAATGTTTCTGAAAGACGTCTTCGATTATGAGAAATCAAAGGAGTGGAAATACAAAGGCGACAAGCCCGCCATTATTGACCTCTATGCCGACTGGTGCGGACCATGTCGGCAGACAGCTCCTATCATGAAAGAGTTGGCAAAGGAATATGCAGGGAAGATAATTATCTATAAAGTGAATGTAGACAAGCAGAAAGAACTGGCAGCCCTGTTCAATGCAACAAGTATCCCTTTGTTCGTATTCATCCCCATGAAAGGAGATCCACAGCTTTTCCGTGGAGCTGCCGATAAAGCAACCTACAAAAAAGCAATTGATGAATTTCTATTAAAGTAGAATCAAAAGTGACGATATCCCATAAAGATATCGTCACTTTTTTATATCCCCGCATTTCTTATTTAAAATATCCTACCGGATGATTCATCATGGGAATCTGGCTGTCTTTTAGCTTTAGCACTTTCTTCAACTGATTACTATCCATCGATGCACGCGGCACTGTCGCCAATTTAGCGGAAGAACAAAAGACAGAAATGTTCTGTGAAACGATTCCTGCATCCATAGCTCCCATCAACTGGTTACGGGCATTCTTTGCATCTCCGAAACGAGAAACATCGCTGACCAGAACCAAAGAGACAGGCGCCGATTTCACAAAAGCCTGCCCACCTGCAACTGCGCTGCGATAATCTCCTTCAGCAACCAGAGTCAACTGATGATTTTGGGCATCATACAAATAACTTCCTTCCGGTAAAACAACATACACATCCACATCCTGTTTGTTCAAAGCAGAAGGAGCTGTGCGTTTACCCGAGTCTTTGCGGTTAACTCCATTAGCAGCCCATAATAAATCCGAAAGATCCGACAAGCTCAAAGCCTTTGCGGTAAATTCCCGAGTAGAATGCCGTTCGGACAAGGCTTTCATTACCGAACCTGTACGGGCCAAGTTGGGTTTCGGCAACTTAATTACTTTTTCAGCAGCCAAAGCGACTACAGAAAACATCAAACAAACTAACAACAGTTGTACTTTTCTCATAATTGCGGCATTTAAAAGTTGATGAGCAAATATAAACAAAAAAGGTCTGCATTCGTATGAGAACACAGACCTTTTAAGAGTTATTATGAGGCTTGATTATTTATCACCGAAATAACGGTTGTACAAACCTTCAAAACCTTTACCGTGACGAGCTTCGTCTTTACACATTTCATGTACAGTGTCGTGAATAGCATCCAAGTTCAAAGCTTTAGCACGTGTTGCGATACGTTTTTTATCTTCGCATGCACCTTGTTCAGCGTCTTTACGTTTCTGCAAGTTAGTTTTCGTATCCCATACACAGTCACCCAGCAACTCTGCAAATTTAGCAGCGTGTTCAGCTTCTTCCCAAGCATAACGCTTGAAAGCCTCAGCTACTTCAGGATAACCTTCACGGTCAGCCTGACGGCTCATAGCAAGATACATACCAACTTCAGTACATTCACCCATGAAGTGATTGTTCAGGTCCTTGATCATTTCTTCGTCACAACCTTTTGCCACACCGATAACGTGCTCGTCAGCAAAAGACAATGCACCACCTTCTACCTCAACAACTTCTACGAATTTGCTGGCAGGAGCTTTACACAAAGGACATTTCTCAGGAGCTGCGTCACCTTCATAAACGTAACCGCAAACAGTACATCTAAATTTTTTCATTTTCTTCTCAATTTTAAATTAATTAGTCAATACGTGTTTCTATATCTTTACTTAAGCAATTCTTGCAAATACCTTTATAATAATAATGAACCTCAGTAACTTGATGACCTTCCATTTCCTGCCGCTCCACTTTCTTTATTGTCTCCGGACATTTCAAATCATAAATATGTCCGCATCGTCTGCATAAAAAATGAGAATGCATTGAGGTGTCCGCATCAAAATTCGTATTCTTCTCGTCAATCGTAAGCATCAAAGCCGCTCCTTGTTCCGAGAATAATTTCAATGTATTATAAACCGTTGTCTTTGAAAGTGTAGGCATTGAAGGAGATAATGCTGTATATATATCATCAGCTGAAGGATGAATCGGATGCTCCATCAAAAACTCCATGATAGCGATACGCTGCATTGAAGGCTTTATATTATGTTCTATTAAGCAGTCATACGGTTTCATAATTCTTCTCCTTCTTTCCAAACTTGTATTCATTACAATTATAAATCCAATGCAAAGATAAATAGTTCTTCGAAATTATCAAATTATTTATGAGAAAAATTAATCCGATTTAAGTGATTATCCAACTGTAGCTATCCTAAATCGCTGAGTTCATGATTCAAATCAAAACGTAGAACATGAAATACTCCATCAATAGTATTGCCAAAACAACGGATTTTTCGATCGATACGAAATTTATATACCTTCAATTGCCATATTTCATTAGAGAAATAGGGACTTGTTCTCCTGTTTTTACTAAATTCTTTATAATCGAAGCCCTCATCCTTTACAATCTCCGGCCATGACAGTTTCTCAAATTTCTCAAAACCGGAAATAAACATTTCTACATTTTCTTTTGATAAAAGATTAAATCCGTTTCTGGAATCTAGGCCATCAAAACTCAGTTTACCTCGAAATTTATCCTTAAAATACAATTCCATTGAAATCTGTCCCGATATAAAAAGAGCTTCTCTAAGCTGATTCCCATTCCAGACATTAAAAACAGAATCCAATATTCCATCTTCCTGAATTTTAATGAATAATTTATCAAATAGAAAATCAGATTTGGTAAAAGATATAAGACAGGCTTGTCGTGCTTGCGCTTCTGCCACAGATGTCATTGTAACCTCAAGATCGTCCGCATCTTCTCTAACAATAAAATATGATTTATCTGTATCGTGGCGGATTTCTTCATCCCAATATGGCCCATTCCGTAATTTAGCCAACTGACTCTTCATTTGCCGCATATAGTCATTAACTTTGGCAACCGGACTGAATATAATATCATGAAAGGTTTCACTAGATGTAACCCGACGGTTATAAAAATCACTTTTTTTATAAAGTAACCCTATTCCCAAAGAATAAACATCACGCAAAACATCAGACAACGGTTTTACCCCATATGTAGAAAAATCATCTATATCATCGTACTGAGCATTCAAGGACAGTTCATTTAATATGCAGTCCATATCTATATTAACTTAGAATATCATCAAGATCTTTATCAAACTGTTCAAACATACCGGGAATATAATTACGTATTCCCCCCTCTTGAGTAAGGATAACCGACTCACCTTTAGTCAAGCCATCCTCCTCACGAGTAAAATGGAATACATTGACATCAGCCAGCGTAATATTTCCTTTGTGCAACAAACGACGAATACCATTAAACAAATGGTCGCTATGAGACTCTATTATCACTTGTCGACCAGACTTTGCGACCATAGCAAAAAAGTCAATCAAATCAGCTTGTGCAGACGGATGGAGATGAATCTCAGGATTCTCAATAATAACCATACCATTTTCCGGAAGGGCCAAGCAAACAATTATTACTTCAGTAATAAAACTAATGCCCGTACCGACATGATAGGGAAAAAGCTGCTTACCGCCAATCGTTTCGAATTTTACTCTATATTGTGTTCCATCCAGTTCGACAATCAAACGATATCCAGTGAGCTTTTTTAGCCAAAGATTCACTTGTCCTTCCAAAGTCTTGATTTCCTTACCTGCCCATAAAGATTCAGGCAAAAGCTGAGTCCTATTATTCTGATAGAAATCTATTACAAATTCACCGTTAAGCCCCAACGGGTTCTGTTCCGCATTCGGATTAATTGTCGAATTATCCAATCTTCCGGTTCTCATAGCCGGCAAATAGAATAAATTATTATGCAATAAAGAATATAAATTACCTTTAGGTCTTCCGTCCTGCACAACATTAATACCTTTAAAGGCATCGTCTGCTGGCGTGAATAATAGGTTGATTTCATTCTCATCATCATACAAACCAATCCTATAACTTTTTGCATTCGTAATGAAATTACGGGTTTCATTGAATGTGACAACCTGAGTATGACGGGCCACAATACTATGTTCAGTTGTCTCCTTTCGAAAATTATCGGCCGCATTCAATAGCGCCTGTATAGCCGATGACTTTCCGGCAGAATTAGCACCAGAAAACAGATTCAGTTTTCTTAACTCAAAATCATTTTCTCGAAACGATTTATAATTCTCAATTCTATATCTATTTAACATTAGGATTCGTTTTTTTTAAATATGATTTAATTATTTCATAACGCAAATAAGTCTGTTTGCGACTATCAACAGAATAAGTAAGGGAGTTTACATATTCTTTATTACTCAATATAGAGAAATAAACCTCACGAACATGATTTTCATTCACTTCATCCATTTTTGCAATCAAATAGCTAAAGCTCTCAAAAAAAGCCATATTAATAGGCCGTTTTTGCCTACCTCCATCAGACGGTAACCTAAACCCTCCAAGGGGAACAACGTATTTTGCCGCATAATACATACAATCATTGAATACGATTTTCAATCTTGCGATTAATTTATCCTGAGAAGTCAGATTATTAAGATACGCCATCGTTTTACCTAGAAAATCTTCCAAATTACTCTTATATTCTAACCTCAAACCAGTCTCGATATCCACTGAAAGATGTTCATTCCACATATAAAAAGCCAGAAAACGGAGAATAAGATATCTGTCTTTCATGTGTTTTGGAGGAATTGTATTCTCTGTTGCATCTAAAAAATTCATATTTTCGGCTAGTTCATCAATCAATCGCGTAGACGTCCCTTGATAAAGTGCATTGCGCATCTCCTGATTATTGAGATTTGTACCTCCTCGATTCACACGGTCAAAAAGATCGAATGTGACACGGTCACTTGTGGGAGCTTTAATGACATTAATCGTCAGTGTATAGTCTTCAATCTTATTTTGTTCTATGGGAGAAAGATCTGAGAAATAGCTCTTTACATGATCTTTTAAGATAGACAACCCCTCAAGTTTGAACTTACCATCAATAAAATCGAAAAGAGTACTCAAGCGTTGTTTGCCATCCACCACTACATATACGCCTTCAGGATTTTCTTTCACATAAAATGCCGGTAACGGTATTCCCATAATAATGGATTCTATCAGCTCGCTCTTTTGTTTAGAGGACCAAACCAGATTACGCTGAAAAGGAGGAGTCAAGTCTAACATCGACGGAGTTTTTTCCCACCTACGTTTCAGTTGAAAGACGGAACCTGTTTCACGGGCGATATTAAGTACAGCATCCGGATACACATCCTCAACAGCTTCCTCTACAACCAATGAGGAAGGATTTAAAGTCTCATCTCCTTCAAAATCTATATTTTTTTCTTCAGGTGCTTCCATTTTTATTATCCTGTTAAGATATATACTAGTATGCAAAGTTAGCGTTTTTTTTCAAAAGCTATCTATTTTAGATAATAAATGCCAAAACAAATAAGACCGGGAGTTTGATACTTCCTATAAAGAAAATCTCAATCTCCCTCTTTTAAAAAAGGAAAATTGAGATTCTTTATTAAAATTGAGGTCAATAGTTAGTAGTCCTTTTCCGCTTCCTTTACGATTTCTTCCGGCACTTTTTCACAACGAACATATTTATTCACGTCGTTTTCATTATCCTTTGCCGTCCAAATCATCGAACCACTTTCCAGCAAGTCTGTTACAATATAATCGCTGTTCCAATCACCATTGCCAAAATCATATTCCCCACTGATAACGTATCCTAAATAAGGATCTTTCTCAATGCTGAAATAACCGGTAATGCAACGTGCGTACATACTATCGAACTTTTGATACATCTTGAAAGTCAGTTCTTTCCGATTAAATGTTATGTAGCAATACGTGCCTTCAGCCAAAGGCTGTCCGTTCCACTCGGTAAGTTGCCAAGTTCCGTTCAAGTTTGCAGCAGTGACCGGCAATGACGGAATGTCCGCCTTTTCGTCGTCGTCACAAGAAGTGAAACAGAGGACAAAGGCAAATAAAGCCATAAGTTTGAAAATATTCTTCATGTTTTCTTTATTGTTTTTATCGTTACTTAATACGGTTTACCATAATATTCAATGTCCGGTCCGACGGTTGTCCTCCTACTCCTTCGATGATGACAGGGAAGGCAAACGAATCACCTTTCTCCGCAGGAATCAACGAAGCATCTATTGTAATCACAATATCGGCTTCCTCTCCCGGGACAATCACTTCCGGTTCGGTACGGAAAGTCGCAAACTCCGGAATGCCGGATGCCGACAGGCGCAATGGAACATTTCCACTATTGCCGCACAATACCCGCTCCGAAGAGCGTCTTCCTGAACCTACTTCCCGAAATTCCACCCGATTTTGTTTCAGTCTCAATTTATCCATCGCATACGGATAGCGCGCCCATTTATCCGCCGTAGGCAATACATTGCCTATTAATGTAAGGCGTGCTACAGGAGCTGTGTCCGAAGAAGACAGATAAACGAAAGCGTTCGTGTCTATCGTACCGGGATGATTCTCTGGATTGTAGATCAGAACAATCTCTTTCGACTCACCCGGAAGGATCTCTCCGGTGCAAACCTCCGCCGCCGTACAACCGCAAGTTGTATTTACACGGGTAAGTTGTACCGTTCTACCGCTTACGTTCGTACACATGAAACGAAATGCCTTTGGAGCGTCATCTTCAGTCAAAACCCCGATATCCATCACAGTTTTGTCGAAACGCAAAATCTGTTCCGCCTGTTTCATTAATGGAGGATTTAGCAACGAATCCACTTTCTCCTGTAAGATAGCACAGAGGTTCCGGGCTTCGACCACCCGGAACTGTCCGGCGCTCACACAGAATAAAAATAACCGTATCCAAGTAAGGGGTTTCATTGAATATCAAAATTACATCCAACCGTTATCATTCGCTTTCTTACGAACAGTGACGGTAATCGTCTGCTCACTTCCACCGTTCACTTTTACAGTAATGCGGGTCGCACCGGTCTTTATTCCGGATACAGTCATAAGCGTACCTCTTACAGCCACCGTAGCGATAGTAGTATCACTCGATGTACACGTATACGTCAACTGCTCTCCGTCCACAAAGTAGTAAGCCAGATTCAAAGTCGATTCCGCACCCTCTGCCACATATACATTCGGTACTACCATATCCGAACCACTGCCCTCGATGTTATCAAGCAAGCTTCCGGCATCAACCAATCCCGTGCCCATTTTACCGACGTATTTCGACAACGGCACTTGTGTAAGAGAAGCACCCGAAGACAGATGGTTACGATAGTACTTCTTCACTTTTCCACCTGTATACCAGCTATCCAACGGCTTCACAGAAGTCTTAAGCAATTCGATGAACTCGCTCGCTTTAAAGTGACGGCGCAACTTAACTGCATACGATAATCCCAATGCCGCTACTCCCGACACATGCGGACAAGCCATAGAAGTGCCATCCATAAACCCATAAACAGGAGAACCGTTCTGTATCCATGTAGAAAGAATAGAGCCTGAATGGATACCAGATTCCCAACTTTCCGGATCTTCCTGTCCCAACGGATTATAATATTCCGTATCACCACCCGGAGCGGAAACCGTTACCTCCACCCCATAATTACTATAAGAGGCAGGAGTAAAATCAGCGGCTACCGCACTCACGGCTACACATTTAGAATAAGCGGCCGGATATGCCGGCATGCCCGCATATTCATTGCCTGAAGCAAAAATCGCCAGTCCACCGTCAATCACTCCATTGGGAGAACCCGCATTATTGATAAAGTAATCTAATGCCTCTTTCTCCAACGGGTTCATGCTCACCCATTCTTCTTCCGTTCCCGGTCCGGGACTATATCCCTCAATCATACTGGCCAAAGAAGAATTGTATCCCCAGCTACATTGCAGAATGACAGCACCATTATCAGCCGCATACTTGATTGCTCTGGCTTCCGCATCCAAGCCGACACCGTATTCACCGGAAAATACCTGGCAGGACATAATCCGCACTCCGGGCTTTCCCGGACCACCGCCAGCAATTCCGCAAACACCTTCACCGTTGCCGTTCATTGCTGCAATGGTACCGGCTACGTGCGTTCCATGTCCCGTATCAGCGGCTTCCCACCAAGAAATAATCCCTGTATCACTTACAAAATTATAGCCATATCTATCATCCTTATAGCCGTTATGATCCGCATCGGTGTCCGCAAAAGGCTGTTCTTTTTCATTAATCCATATATTGCCTACCAAATCGGGATGAGTATTCATTACCCCTTCATCCAAGACTGCGACAATGATAGACGGATCGCCCGTACATTTCTCCCAAGCTTTCAGACAATTGACATCACATCCCACGGCAGAGCCGTTACCCAACCCGTTCTGATTATCAAATTCATTACTACCACTATTGGCGTAGTGCCATTGATAAGAAAAGCCCGGATCATCGAATCCGCCATCCGCAGTCGTAGCGCGAGTAGCCGCCTTTTGCCGCAAAGCACTCTCGCTGATGTAGCTCCGATAACCACGAGTGTTGTAAGCACGTTTTATATGGCTGTTGCCTTGCACTTTGGATATTTCTCCTAATTTGCCGAGACGTTTTGCAGCCTCTTTCAAGTCCGTATTTTCATCAAACTTTACCCGATACCACAGATGCAGTCCGGCAGCGCGCGTACGTTCTTCATTCCTGGTATCCACCGGGAAGATACGTTCAAAATGATAGGCACCTAAAATAGCCAGCACCTCATCGGTAGATGGAATCCCCGAGCGGGTCATAGCTCCGCCGCTTCTGGTTGCCACCGTGACAGCCCGATCCAGAATATCGGTCATTGCCGGATCGAATTTAATCAGCAACTCACCCGAAGTGACATCAGCCGGAAGCTGAACTTCCGTCCCCCCCGAAGGGGTAGACGGTTGTTCTACAAGTTCTTGTTCCGAGCATCCTGCCAATAGCAAGGCAAACAGTGCTGTATATAAGAATTTTTTCTTCATTGTTCCTTTTTAAAATTGTTCTTGTTAATGATATTCATTTCACAGTCAGCCTAATCTGTAGTATCCGATAATACAAATTTCCTATAATACAACGGATAGGCCACTCCACTAACGACTTTATCAGCTCCCGGATCCTTAGCTCCATAATAATAAGAATAATCGTAGTTTACGACCTCCACATTATTAAATCCAACCGCACTTCCCGCCGTATTCTTACCGCCTTCCTGCTGATTAAAGAGCAGAGCTGTCGGACTCCAGTATGCGAAATAAGGATGGAACAACAGCCAGTTCGGCACCGCACCGGTAAAGAAATTCAAATTGAAACGCAGTGTACGTGCAAACGGCAACACACGTGGAATGTCCTTCCCGCATACCGGAGCTTGCTTCTTAAAGGTAACCGGATTATTATCCGTCAACAACCATTGGCAAGTATCTTTGGATATATGGTCGAGATAGGCGGACGGTTCGGCAGACAAATCAGTAAAGAAATCCTTCTCTTGATAAGTTTCCGATTTACCGGCAGCAGTCAACGCCGCTTTCATCTCATCATCCGTAGGTAATTCCCCTTCCAGGAAATTATAAGAGAGTTCCAATGAAATCAACTTGTCCCAAACCAACAACTTCAAGAGAGCGTTTCTTTCTGGTTTTCCACGAGAAATGTCACAGTGCAAACCTACGTCCTTACCGTTATATTTATTGCTTCCATCAATTTGACTTAAATCCAACAACGTTTCCGTAGCACGGCATCCGGTCAATGACAAATATTTCAATTTCGGGAAATTTTCTTTATTCACCTTATCAGTAACTACCGACAATGATGAGAAATTGTTACTTGTCAAATCCAAACTCTCCAATTTGTCACCTAACTCAGCAAAGTTATCCGGGAAAGCATTCATACCGAAAGAGAATAATGACAAGTTCTTCAAATATTCCAATCTACAAATATCCTCTCCCAAATATACCGTACGTATCTGTCGGTTGGCGTTGCTCTGAACAGTAAATGACTCCAGATATTTGAGATGACGAATTTCTTTCGGCAATGTTTCGCCGTCTTTCAAATCAATCATGGCAAAGCTTACAGCACGTACACGGCCTACAGCCTCTTCAGGAACTTCCCCGTCTTTTATCTCCTTATCGGTAGTCTCCCAAAGTGTTACGAAATCCCAGTTCATCATACTTTCACTGGTATCAAAGCTCATCATAGACTGGAGTTTGCTATTGATGGTGATAATAGCCAACGAGTCGCCCTTACGGTCATCTGTAATCTCCATAGCGGCTTTCTGTGTCACAGTGAGCACAACAGCATCTATTTTATTATTGTTATTGTCCACCAATTCATCGTTGGGATCGGCCGAAACCAAACGGATTTTTGCCACACGAGTATAAGGCACCACATTCATGGCCCATTTGAAATTCACCTTGATAGTACGCGGACGGGCACCTCTGTCAAGGTCCATTTTCAAATCCGCCTCTTTGGGCTCTGTTATCCAGCCTTCACGTTCCGCCTCTACTTCCGCTTTTTTCTCCTCGCTCATTGATGCTTCTTCGGCAAAAGAATAATCAATTCTATCGATTTTGAATTGAACGTTCGCAGAAATAGTAGCTTTAAACTGACGTTTATCAAGAGAAGCCGAACTCAGCACTTCCACTTCCGGTTCCTTTATCAAAATCTGTTTGCCGAAACCGAATTGTGTAACCGTTATTAATTTCGGCTCTCTGCCGTCCATAGAGAAACGTATCTGTGCTGTACGCGATACATTTGCCAGTGTAGAGTCTATATCAAGACTACACACTGCCGACCCCAGACCGTTTGCCGGTGAAATGGCAATCCAAGGTTGTGACGTCCGAACCACCCATTGACCATTGGATGAAACGGCAACCTGCTCAGTGCCGCCTTCGGCACCGACAGTAATTTCTTCCTTATCTATCGTCAAGCCGTCGACTCCCGTTTCATCATCATCCTTGCACGAGGTTACGAACCCCGCACAAAGAATCAGTCCTAATGTTATTTTACTAAAATATTTCATTAATACAATCTTTTATATTATCGTTCAATACCTAAAGCATCGCAACCACGAATATCCTGAGTAGTATCATAGAACAGCATATATGCACCCGCTTTAATATAAGAGCATACGCTGGTCACATCAATAGATATATTCGGATTATCTGCGATATCCAATATCCGAAGTTGTGGTGTCAAAGTCTCATCCACTTTACGGATGTCGTTCGAGCCGATTTGCAACTGTATCAAGCTTGGACAAGTAGTAATACCCGTCGGCCATTGGCGCAAGATACGGTTACCCTCGGCATCCCGTTGATGGCGAATACCGAAAGCCAGCAACTGGCTACTGTTCAACGGCTGTGTCGGGAACTTGGAGAAGCAGTTATAGCTAACATCCATATTGCTCAAATAAGGCAAGGTAGTTGCCCGGAAATCATCAGACAAACTTGTCAGCTTATTAAATCGCAAATCAATGACAGTCAGCAAATACGTATTCTTATAATTTCCTTCTTTCGGCTTAAGTGAATTTGCCGGAATCGATTCCATTTCATTGTTGCTCAGGTCGATGGTTGAAATCGGAGAACCGGTCGCAAACAATTCTTTAGGGAAATTCTTAATCTTGTTGTACGACAAGGTTACCGTACTGGCATTAATACCCTTATAATTATCCAACGAGCAATTTATATTTTTGCCGTCTACCGAACCGATCTCATTATATGAGAAATTGACAGAGCCCATAATATACACAGATTTGGCATTGAAGATGTTCGGGATATATTTCAGCTTATTATGAGAAAAGCTCAATCCTTCCACCTGATCTGTAAATGCGCAAAATTCGTCAGGAATTTCCTCAATGTGGTTATAATCCAACATAAGGCTTGACAACTTGACACCTGTACCAAAAGCTTCTACCTTTTCTATATTATTGTGTGTACAATCAAGCAAACCCAGTTTTTCCATCTTTTGTAAAGACGTGGATGGAGGAAAGGATTCCAGCTTGTTATAACCTAAATAAAGAATCTGAATCTTTGGTCCCGTCGTCGGAGAATCAGCCAGCTTTTGCCAATCGTCCTTCAATTGTTGTGGTTCGATACCCCGGTTGCAAGCAAGGTTCAACAACTGTAATTCCGGAAGCTCATACACAAAATCCGGAACCTGCTTCATATTTTGACAGTTATACAATTCCACGTCTGTCAGGTCCTTCAGATTACTCCAGCTCAAATCTTCGTCCGCATACTGTTTAGCATATTCAGAATCGGCATCTTCCCATCCTGTAGCAATATTATCAGAAGTAATGGGCGAATTAGCCAGATAAAGTGTCTGCAACTTGGTCAATCGTTGCATAGCCTTTGAAATAAATGTGATATTATTAGTCAGCCCGCCTATTTGCGTATCCTTCAATGTGACACGGGTATCTTTCTTTATCGGCTGCAAATCAGGATGTTGGTTGATACCGTTTTGCAACATTTCCGACATATTCAGACGCGGGTCATAGTCAAGATACATTGTCTTATAGTGCATACGTATTCTTTGCTTCTGCTCATCACTCATATTAGAGGTCAATTCATCCTCACCGAACAGTCTGCCGGTCAACACTTCGCTATGTGTACCAAAAGCAAGTGTTTTCAATTCCGTCAACTGTCCGATAGCATCGGGCACCCTGCCGCTGGCACCGAATCCTGACAATGAAAGTCCGGTTACACGTCCTTTATTATCCAGTTCCACACCCGGCTGATCTCCCCACATATCCAATTCTTTATTGAAATTCCAGTTCGAACGACTCACAGTATTATTATTCACCGTAAAGGCCTTGTATCTCCAGTTCGGTCCATCCAATGCCTCCCAGATAGCTTTCAGCGCTAAATAGTCTTTGATGTACTCTGCAGTCTCCGACAATAGAATGGGCACATTCGCATCTTCTGTCAATTCATTGTCTCTCACAACAAACGGTTCGCCTCTTACAGACTGTGTTTCAAGCTGAGCTTTTACCGCACCACTCTTTGAGTAAGTGGTATATGCCACTACCCGATAAGTACCGGCAGGAAGCCATACGGCAGAGTCACATGTCGCCACGCCGATATCCATATATTTGTCATTAGGATTAGTAGGGTTCTGATGTTCCTTCGAACCTTCTTCATAAGTGACTTTCATTCCTTTCAACTCTTTCGTGACACGAGTGAAAGTATTCATCACCGTCACGTCTATGATGCGAATATTGCTAAACAGATATTCACCAGATGCACGTGTGGTAGTTATATCACGAAGCCCTTCTTTCGACAACTTAAAAGTTACAGTTCCACGGGGTACAGCATCTACAGTCAATGCTTGTTCCCGAAGCCCTCCACTGATAATGACAAATTCATCATTGTCGCCACCGGGACCTGCCAAGAGGACCCTATCGAGTTTGTCATACAGATAATAACCAATAACTTTGTAAGTACCGGCCAATAACTGCAATTTGTCACTACGCAGACCATATTCCGCATTATCCGTATTGTATGCGTTTAAAGGCAAAGTCTGCGAAACGGTCGTACCGTTATAATTCATCACAACCATAATTTTTTGCGCCATGAACAACGAATCCAGTTTATCCGTCCCACGAGTGGTTGTTCCTTCTTTATAAGAGGTACTTTTGTAGACTTTGAACTGCACATAACCGTATTGGGTCTGCAATTCATCGTCATCATCGGAGCACCCTGTCACCACTACCATCGTCAATAAGCCGATAATGAGGGGCAAGAAGAATATTGAGTATAATTTTTGTAGATTCATTTAATCTATTATTTGATTACTATTTAATGGAGATAAACAAGCCATGTTTTTGATTATCTTCTCCTGTAATTACTAGAAGTATAGGTTTTGCTATAGAATTATCGCCAAGCCATACATTCACACCATCTTTGTCATCAAGTATAACTATATTGTCTCCAACATTAATAGTTGAGAAATTGTCAGTTTCATGGCATGTATATGAAGAAACTTTAGAAGTAGCCAAATATATATTCATAGATGTCGACGGTTCGGTAATCTCAAAAAGATCTGTCAAACCTAGCTCACCTATAATCCAACTAGCACCTCCATAATCAACACCGGCATATGGTTTACAAACAGGTTGAGATGTCCCCGTAGGGTCCATTACAGTAAAGACTGTTTCAGCTTCTCCTCCGCCACCTTCGGTTATATTACTTGCCCGAACAATTAACATAGCTTTATCATTTGCAGTCTCACCGGAAACAACTATAAAAATATCCCTGCCACCAGCCACAGTAGTCGAGACACTCATTGTATTACCAGATGGGGATATAATACCATTAGGGGCATCTCCTACATTGTCCAAATAATAACATTTAGCATCATAAATTTCAAAAGTAACGGTTACAAATATATTTTTGGTTGGTTCCTTTATTTCAGAAATGCCTTGTACTCCATATTCACTTTTATAATAACTAGCGTCCTCCCCCATATATGTCGAACACTCAATACTTTCCATATTTCCTATTGCGTTTTGTGCAGAGAAAAATTGTGTATCACCACCACTTTTTATTTCCTTTTGAGTGAACTGAAGAACAAGATTAGCCTCCGAATATTTATAAACGATTTCTTCACCATCAATGATAGTCTCTTGTAAATCATCTTTTATACTTTCATACTCAGCGCGAGAAAATACGAGTACATATCCAGTTCTTTCCTTAGAAGCCCCATATTCAGGTACATATTCATTTATAGTGAGCTTAATATGTCCATCTTTCTTGCCCTCTGCATTTTTATCCTCGTAACTCATCCATAGTTCATACGGGTTAGATTGATCTATAACCCATAAATTACCATCCCAACCTTTTTCTACAAATACTACCTCATAATCATCTTCCAACGTCTTAACCGTAAACGGTAAGCGATTTCTGAAAGTAGTATTGCTGCTTCCTGTGCCTGCCGTACTACTTCCACCATGAGTGAAAGTCTTTCCATCTAAAGATACAACCCAATCATACTGATTAGTCGACGGACGAGTCAATTCCATTACCCCAGGAGCCATACCCTCATAAGACAATTTGACAGAACGGAAAGCCCTTCCTTCGTCGTCAGAGAACGTAATCACATTCCCTTCATCAGCTCCCACCGGATACTTTTCACGACTTTCATTCTCTATTATCTTCAAGCCACCCTTCACTTGCTGATTGACAGCTCCTACCATAGCTCCACCTTCTAAGTCTACCCAACCTGGCAGATTGGTAGCAGCGAAACGGAAATTAGCTTTAACACTAAACTGGGCAAATTCCCGATAACCCACATTAAGCGCTTCTCCGTCAGAAATTTCATTTCCATCTTTATCATATATCGTCAACTCATAGTCCACAAGAGAACGAGTAATCTCTCCAATCACAATGGTCTGACCGCCCATCGTCAATTCCAATTTGGCTACACTGGTATTACCTACTTTTTGGTTATCATCGGTAATCAAAAGTGTAACAGTTTGTGTTCCGGCTGTTCCGGACATAATAAACTCTTCCATGTCATCGGTCTTGAACTTACACCAAATAGCAGAAGAGGCCAAACTCCAATTTGTATTAGCCGTGAAAGTAAATTCTCTTGTATCACCGGCATTGCAAATGAGATTCTGCTTCTCGGGAAATATCGGAGTCACCGTATCATCGTCATCGTCCGAACATGCCGACAGACCGAAAGTCGTAAGTAAGCCGATGAAGAGCAAACTCTTGCATAATGTCTTCATGCAGATACCCCCTAGTGGTTTTAAACTAAGCTTTTTCATATCTATATTATATTACTTATTTTTTTAATATCCTTGTTCTTTTAATTTTTCCGCTTCGGCATCACTTATCCATTCAATGACATGCATGAATGTACCTACCGTGCCAAATGATGTTCCATCTCTTTCGTCCACACTCATCGTGACATACTGGAATACGAAATTCTCGTTGGTACTGTAATATGAAGTGTAAGCAGTAGGCTGACTGATCAATAACTTACCGTTGCCATAAGGAGCACCGAAAGCTTGTCCTGTAGTAGCACATACCTGTTCTTCCATTTCAACCAGCGGTTCCTGAATGTCGTCACGATTGAAAGTGATTTCCGTATCGTATCCGTCATAGTAGAGGTTATGTATGACAACCGTGTTCTCCTTGCCTTCTACGACATCGGATTTTACCAAACGTAACTCCAGATTGTTCATATAACTTTGGAAATAAGTCGAAGTGACGACACAATATCCGGTAAAGTTCTTGATGTCAAACGGACGGATTTTGTGCAACACGACTTTCGCCTCTGTCCCGTACAACTTCCATTGCTCGGCTTCGGGGATGATAAGCCGCATAGCGAAACCCAACGAATCATTAATGTTGAGATTCTTATAAAAACCCTGCACATCCACATTGGTAGTCATCTCACCCGCTTTTATGGTAACGGTGTTCGACAATATATTGTAATGCTTGCCTTCCACGGCATTACTCTCCCGGTCTATCACTTCAACTGCAAAAGTGCGGTCGTAGTCGACAGGAGCAGTGGTGGAAATAGGAACTTTGAATATCTCATTCGTTTCTTGCACGGGATAAGAATAAAGCGTGTCGGAAAACATAAGATAACTGGCTCCGTTGTACACCACCTTGTCCTGGTCGCATCCGGAGAGAGCTACCAGAGCAGCAATGGCTGCCATACATCCTATTAATAATTTCTTCATTATCGTATACTTTTAATCTTATTTGTTACTTTCATTCGGTTCTACTTGCGAACCGGGAGCATCCAACTCATGCTGCGGTATCGGCCACACGAACAAAGGATCGTCAGCTTCGACTTTCAATCTGTCGCCACTGTCCAATGACTGGTCTTGCGGCTTACGCTCGAATCCCTTGTGCCAACGCTTCAAATCATGAAGGCGGAATCCTTCCATATAAAGTTCTTTCACACGCTCGGCTTCGATAACCTCCATCGCATTAGCGGCACTCAACGCTGTAGCCCCTCCATAAGTGGTATAGCGTGCCGTACGAATGGCTGTGATATCTTTTCCGGCACGACCGTAATCCGGCTGTTCTTTCTGTACATAAGCCTCTGCACGTATCAGATATTGTTCCGACAAACGAAGAACTTTCGGCATAGAGACATGAAGTATCTTGGCATTATAGAATGTCTCGTTACCAAAATACTTTATCAGCAAAGGCCATGAGAGATGATGGCTATAGCCGGTAGTGTAGGACTGGAAGAAAGTAGATACACGCAAGTCGTTATTATTATATGAATTGATCACCCAAGTGGCCGGCACATAATCAGGACGGAAACTGGTATAGTCGTAATTAAAGAAAATCTCTCCTAAACGGCCGCCATAAGAATTGACCGTGAAACCTACCTTAAAGATAATTTCAGTAGAAAGGTCGTTGGTCCACATATACTTATAATAGCTGACATCGGAAGAAATATTGTTGGTACAACTGGACAAGAGGTAGTAATTGCTATCTATCACCTTACTGGAGTACTTAATAGCTTCATCCCATTTTCTCATATAAAGAGCGACACGTGCGCGCAAGGCGTATACTGTGTACTCGTTAAAATAAGTAGCATTGTTGTACAAAGCACCGTCAAGAGAGGGATCATAATCTTTGTCCAATGCCAGTAATTCGGCTGCACGATCGAGATCTTTCAGAATAAACTCATAAGAATCTTTCAGCGACGCACGCTTCATCACTTCATCTCCCTGATAGTGTTCCGTCAGAACCACACCCAATTGATCGGCTGCATCATCGTCGTCCTCATAAGCCTTACAGAAAAGCTTCACTAACTCCGAATAGGCAAGTGCACGGGCAAAATAGGTTTCTCCGCAATACTGTTCTATCTTATCCAAATCATTATCATCGGTCGTTATTTTTCTAACCCCGTCTACACGGTCGAGCAGAAAATTACAACGATTGATTACATTGTATAATGCTGCATAAACAGCCTCGATACTCTTATTTGTAGACAGGATATCCTTCCAACGCCAGATATCTCCGTAAATATTCGTATTTTCTTTTATTCCATATACAAAGTCTGTCTGCAAGTCAGGCAGCAGCGTAAGATTGCCGGAATAGAGGGCACTGCTTTTAAAAGCAGCATAAATACCTATTACCGCCTGATTCACATCACTTACCGTCTGGATAGACTCGTCGAAAGGAATAGAATCCTCGGGCATCTTATCCAAACAAGAAGTGGCAGAAAACACCACGGTGGCCAACAGGAAATATAATTTAAATTTCTTAATCATCTTTCTTTAATATACTAGTTAGAATGAAACTTCAACACCCAAGGTAAATTGACGCGAAGCCGGATATTGCGCCCTATAAATATTACTTGAGACTTCCGGGTCGAGTCCGGTAAAGCCGGTCCAAGTCAGAAGATTTTGCCCCTGCAGGTAAACTCGTGCGGATGTGAAGAAATTAGTTTTCTTCAACAATGACTGGGGCAGCAAATATCCTAACGTCAAATTCTTCAAACGCAGGAATGAAGAGTTCTCAAGAAAGCGATCGTCCAATTGAGCGTTCACATTGTAACGAGGAATATCCGTGATATCACCGGGCTTTTTCCAACGGTCATACAGCAATCGTTTCGACTGATTATAAGCACTGAACAACCCGTTACTCTCTTCAAAGAAGCGGTCGTTGTTCATCACATAGCGTTTCGCCATCCAGGTGAACTGCGCAGACAATGAAAGTCCTTTCCAGGTAAGGGTGGTTCCAAAACCTCCCATCCAGGGAGAGTCAAACGTCTTACCGGTCATCACTTTATCTTCTTCACGAAACTCGGTCGTCAGTTCTCCGTCGGCAGTATACCACAAAGCATCACCATTGGCAGGATTGACTCCGGCATAACGGTTCAGGTAGTATTCATGCACAGGATGTCCCACCAGATATTTCAACCCGGTAGTAGAGTTTACATACTCTTGCACACCATTATAAAGTTCCAACAATTTATTCTTATTATAAGACACATTCGCGCTTAGATTCCAGGTGAACTCTTTTGTGCGGATTATATCACCGTCCACCGCTATCTCCACACCGCGATTCATCATGGCACCGACATTTTGCCAGCCACTACTTTCACCGGTCATAGCATAAGGTTTGGGTACATACATCAGCATATCGGTCGTTTTCTTATAATAGAAATCAAAATTCACATTGGCACGATCGAAAATCCCGAAAGTCACACCTATATTATTTGCCCAAGTCTGCTCCCAACTCAGCTTCTCATTTCCGCTTTGCATAGGGTAGATACCGGCTTCATCATTATAATTGGCGTTTCCGGAAACAAGTGCGAGATGGTCGTAATAAGGAATTTCCGAGTTACCCGAAGTACCGGTACTCGCCTTTACCTGCGCGGAGGTCAACCAGCTCACATCTTTCAGAAAAGCTTCATTCTTTATGTTCCACATAAAAGCCAACGACCAGAATGCTCCCCAACGATGGTCTTTACCGAAACGGGAAGAAGCATCCGTACGCGCTGTCACTTCAGCATAATACAGATTTTTGAAATTGTACTCGCCACGAAAAAAAAGCGACAGGCAAGAATAGGAACTAGAGACATCCTGCCAGGAAAGCGCACGCGTACCGGCAGTGACATTGGTCAGCTTATCATTGTTCTGCCCGCGTGTGACTACTTGAAAACCTTCAGAACGATAATCGACCGCTTCCTGTCCAAGCATGAAATTGAAAGAATGGTTGTCATTCAACGTCCAATGGTAATTGGCCGTAAGAGTTTCAGTCAGGCTGAGAATATCGGACGAACTGCGACCGGCCACACCGGAATTATCATTAATAATGTAGCTCGGATACGATTGCATGAATGTTTTGGAACGTGTATAATCCGCTCCGAACAACGCACGAACCGTCAGGTTGTTTATCGGAGTAATATCTGCAAAAACAGTGGACAACAGCTTATATTTTTTATGACTCGTAGGATTGTTCGCCATCCATTCGATCGGATTTTGTCCTGTTCCCGTCCAAGTTCCATCATTTTGCGAAGCCAAAGAACCGTCTTGATTATAAGGACTCCAATAAGGCAACATAAAGCGTGAACCTGAAATCGGAGTATACAGCGCCATGTCTCCTTCTTCGGCCTGTTCTACCTCTTCATAAGCCATCATCGTGTTCGTACCTATCTTTAGCCACTTGCTGGCCTTTACCTCGGCATTCGCACGTATATTGTAACGACGGAACGTAGAACTCTGAGCAATACCATCCTGATCGTAGAAACCTCCCGAAACGTAATAGTTCAAACGGTCGGTGGCACGATTGACCGACAACTCATAACTCTGCAACGGAGCACGGTCGTTGAACACTTCATCCAACCAATTGACATCAGTACGTGAAAGCAGATTGTAGTCCTTGCCTTTATCCCAACCTATTTCTTTTTCAAATTGAATGCGCTCTGCAGTGTTCATCATCATCCAATTGTCATCCGATGCCAATTGTGAAAATCCCCACTGACCACGCAGTGTCACTTTTGCTTTATCCATTGCCAGCCCGCGTTTGGAAGTAATCACAACCACGCCGTTGGCCGCACGGGCACCATAGATAGAAGTGGACGAGGCATCCTTCAACACGGATATGGACTCTATATCCCCCGGACTAATGGTATTAAAGTCGGAACTGGAAATAGGCACACCATCCAAAATAAACAATGGAGACGTTCCCGAGTTAATGGAGTTTGTACCTCGAATCTGGAAGACAGCAGCTTTACTGGGTTCTCCTGAACTTGAAATGACCGACAAGCCCGGAGTCTGTCCCTGTAAAGACTGGTCGAACCCTGCCGCCGGCACATTTTCCATTTTTTCCGCCTTTACGACAGATACGGCACCCGCAATCGTTCCTTTTTTGCGCGTTCCATATGCCACTACCACTACTTCGTCTATCAATGCAGCGTCTGAAACCAGACGAACATTAAGTGTACCGGTTCGGGCATTGACCGCATGTTGCTGAGATTGCATACCGACGTAAGAGAACTGCAAAACAGCGTTTCCCGCCCTCTTAATCTCAAGAGTGTATTTACCATCTATATCGGTAATCACACCATTCGTTGTACCTTTCTCTAACACAGACACGCCAATCATCGGCTCGTTATCTTCCGCCGAAACGACTTGTCCCGTTACCTTATATCCACCTTGTGCAAAAAGCATGAGAGGGACATTCAGTAGAGCAAAGAGTACAAACAAGAGAATTGATTTTCTCATCTTTGATACTTGAATTAAAATTAATAAATTTGATTTATTTTTCTTGATTGTTCGCAATTATAAAACGCATCCGCTCTATCGTCAGCAACGACAAAGAGATAGTTCGATAGTTTGTGATAAAATAGAATAGATATGTTTAACTTGGCTGGTTCTTAATATTACGCCAAATATTAATGTACTGCTTTTGTGCTGCAACTGTAGAAATAAAAAATATATCCATTTTCTCTTAAATTATATTCGCTAACAAGTAATATTGCTTGTTCTTAGTGTTATAAGCGTATAAATTGCTTTAATTTGGCTACAAATATAAATATTATAGTTAAATAAAAGAAACAAAATATCGCATATTTTGCACCAAATTTCCACTAATATCTTTTTGATAGTTTATATTATTAAAAATCGATCACAGAGTTAGATTCACCAGATATAGTCTGCAAAAATACACAAACAAACTATCTTTTTGATACATCTTTTAATTGTTTAAGCAACAGTATCCTAAACCACTTAAAATATCTCTTTTTGAGGATTCACAATAGAAACGATAAATATTCAAAACTATTTCCTATTTTTGCATCCACTATATATAAATAAGGTATAAGATGAACTACGGATTCGTAAAAGTAGCAGCAGCCGTGCCACACGTCAAAGTGGCTGACTGCAAATTCAATGTAGAGAAGATAGAAAGTCTGATTGCTGTGGCCGAAGGAAAAGGAGTACAGATCATTGTATTCCCAGAAATGAGTGTAACAGGATATACTTGCGGTGACCTGTTCGGACAACAGCTATTACTTGAAGAAGCTGAGATGGGATTAATGCAGATATTAAATAACACCCGTCAGTTAGATATCATATCCATTGTCGGTATGCCCGTTATCGTCAATTCAATGGTAGTCAATGCGGCCGTAACTATTCAAAAGGGAAAGATAATAGGCGTTACCGCTAAAACCTACCTGCCCAATTATAAAGAGTTCTACGAACAACGCTGGTTTACTTCCTCGCTTCAATTAAAAACAGATGTTGTACGTCTATGCGGACAGATTGTTCCGATCGGAGCAAATCTTCTTTTCGAGACTTCGGATACAACGTTTGGTATCGAAATTTGCGAAGACCTTTGGACCACTATTCCGCCCAGTTCCTCCCTCTCATTGCAGGGGGCGGAGATCATCTTCAATATGTCCGCCGACAATGAAGGAATCGGGAAACATAATTATCTCTGTTCACTTATCAGCCAACAGTCCGCACGTTGTATTGCCGGATATGTATTCTCGTCGTGTGGTTTCGGAGAGTCGACCACAGATGTAGTATTTGCAGGCAACGGGTTGATCTATGAAAACGGAACGCTTCTTGCACGCAGTGAGCGTTTTAGCATGGAAGAACAGTTAATTATCAGTGAAATAGATGTAGAGCGTATCCGAGCCGAACGTAGGATAAATACGACTTTTGCCGCCAATCAGGCAAATCCGGGAGATAAAAAAGCGGTTACTATTTCAACTGAATTTGTCAACAGTAAAGAGCTTGTACTAACCCGGAAGTTCAATCCCCATCCTTTTGTGCCTCAAGGAGCTGAATTAAACGAACACTGTGAAGAGGTATTCTCTATCCAAATAGCCGGGCTGGCTCAAAGGCTGGCTCATACCGGAGCCAAGACTGCCGTAGTCGGCATTTCCGGCGGATTGGATTCAACGCTGGCATTACTTGTTTGCGTGAAGACTTTTGATAAGTTGGGACTACCTCGAAAAAATATTCTCGGTATCACCATGCCGGGCTTCGGAACAACCGACCGTACTTACAACAACGCCCTTGACCTGATGAAATCATTGGGAATATCGATACGTGAGATCAGTATCAAGGAAGCTTGCATCCAGCATTTTAAGGATATAGATCATGATATAAATATACATGATGTCACCTACGAGAACTCTCAGGCACGTGAACGTACCCAAATATTGATGGATGTTGCCAATCAGACTTGGGGGATGGTCATCGGAACTGGAGATTTATCGGAACTTGCATTGGGATGGGCGACTTACAATGGCGACCATATGTCCATGTACGGTGTAAATGCCAGTGTTCCTAAAACTCTTGTAAAATATCTGGTACAATGGGTAGCTGAAAATGGTGTGGATGAAAATTCAAAAGCAACTTTACTCGATATCGTAGATACTCCTATCAGTCCGGAACTGATTCCGGCAGATGAAAACGGGGAAATAAAACAAAAGACAGAAGATCTGGTAGGTCCATACGAGTTGCACGATTTCTTCCTTTATTATTTCTTGCGTTTCGGCTTCCGACCATCCAAGATATTTTATCTGGCAAATAGCGCATTCAAGGGTATTTATGATGAAGAAACCATCAAGAAATGGCTTTCGACTTTCTTCCGCCGTTTCTTTAATCAGCAATTCAAACGCTCCTGTCTGCCCGACGGTCCTAAAGTAGGAAGTATTTCTATCAGTCCGCGAGGAGACTGGAGAATGCCTAGTGACGCAAGTTCAGCCATGTGGCTTAAGGAAATTGAAAGTTTATAAATACTATATTATGAGGGTGTCATAATGAATAATAAAACGCAGATTATTTGCATTAATCTGCGTTTTGACACATTCTCATTCTGTTCTCATCAGAGCATTCCTTTACTGGATGGAAGTTCAAAATGATAGATATCACGCTTCAATGCCATCTTTAAAGCACGGGCAAGCGCTTTAAAGATACCTTCTATCTTATGGTGTTCATTCTGTCCCTCTGCTTTAATATTCAAATTCATCTTTGCAGCGTCACTCAATGACTTAAAGAAATGCAGGAACATTTCTGTCGGCATCTCCCCTATCTTCTCACGTTTGAACTCCGCATCCCATACTAGCCAAGGACGTCCGCCGAAATCGAGGCAAACCTGACAGAGGCAGTCATCCATCGGCAGAGCATACCCATAACGCTCAATACCCCTCTTATTACCCAAAGCTTGATAGATACATTCACCCAATGCAATGGCGGTATCTTCGATGGTATGATGTTCATCCACTTCCAGATCTCCTTTCACACGAATTGTCAAATCCATGCCGGAATGTTTTCCAATCTGTTCTAGCATATGATCGAAAAAGCCAAGACCGGTAGAGATATCACACATTCCATTTCCATCAAGAATCAAAGCTACATAGATATCTGTCTCTTTGGTGGTGCGCTGTACTTCCGCTTTCCGCTCACCGGCAAACAAGTACTCGGCTATCCGATCCCAATCCGTAGTTGCAAGGGTACAGACTTCTTCCAACCCTTTTTCTTTGAGGCTTTCTGTAGAATCCTGCAAATAAATGGCACGACACCCTAAATTTCGGGCAAGTTCCACATCCGTAGGACGATCACCGATAACAAAACTCCCGGCAAGATCATATTCCGGGTTATCCAGATATTTGGTCAACATACCGGTACGCGGTTTACGGGTAGGAGCATTATCTTCAGGAAAGCTTCGGTCAATCAGAATCTCGTCAAAAGTAATCCCCTCTCCCTCCAACGTTTTTAACATCAGATTGTGAGCAGGCCAGAAGGTTTCCTCCGGAAAAGAAGAAGTACCCAGTCCATCCTGATTGGTGACCATTACAAATTCGAAATCGAGTTTACTACGAATAAAGCCTAAGTTGCGGAATACTTTCGGATAGAACTCCAACTTCTCCAATGAGTCGAGCTGATAGTCGATGGGCGGTTCGATAACCAACGTTCCGTCTCTGTCTATAAATAATACTTTCTTTTTCATAATTTATTCCTGGTATTTTTTAAGAGCAGCCAGCAGAGTGTCGTTTTCCACACGGGTACCAACGGTAACACGCAGGCAGTTGCAACACAGTGAAACGGTGTGACGATTGCGCACAATGATACCTTCACCTACCAGATAATTATAGATTTTCACAGCATCCGTCACCTTAACCAAAAAGAAATTGGCATCGGACGGAAAGAGTTGAATGGTACAAGGAAGTTTCTCAAATTCCGCTTCCGAATAATCACGCTCTTCCTTCAACGTCTTCACCCAACGTTCTATCTCATAGTATTTGTGTAACATGGAGATGGCTTGTTGTTGGGTAAGTTGATTGACGTTATAAGGGTATTTTATTTTACTGAGGATATCGATAATCTCTTTAGAAGCAAAGGCCATTCCTAAACGGATAGCAGCGCATCCCCACGCTTTGGAGAATGTTTGGAATACCACAAGATTAGGATATTTATCCAGCTCTTCGAGAAAAGAAGGAGCTTCAGAGAAATCATTGTAGGCCTCATCCAACATTACCAATCCTTCAAATCGGTTCAGTACTTTTTCTATCTCAGAACGGAGTAAGTCATTTCCTGTCGGGTTGTTGGGTGAGCAAAGAAAAATAAGTTTGGTATGTTCATCGGTAGCCGCCAATAACTTATCAGCAGAGAACTGAAAGTTATTATCCAACAATACTTTCCGGTATTCGACATCATTCACATCGGCACACACTTGATACATTCCATAAGTAGGATCGATAGCCACCACATTATCTTTACCCGGTTCGCAGAATGCTCGAAAAACCAAGTCGATGGCCTCATCGCTACCGTTTCCGAGAAATATATGCTCAGGGGATACTTTCTTTATCTTCGACAACATTGCTTTCAATTCACACTGCATCGGATCCGGATAGCGGTTGTGGGGCGTATTGTACGGATTCTCGTTAGCATCCAGAAAGACAGAAGCCGTAACTCCTTTATATTCATCACGAGCCGAAGAGTAGGGTTTCAGTTTCCAGATATTCGGCCGGGTCAGTTCTTGTAAGCTTTTCATATTCATTATTAAATTAGGGTTTTCAGACGGACAGTAACCGCATTTTTATGTGCATCCAAGTGCTCGTTAGCCGCCATTTCTTCAATAGCCGGACCAATTGTTCTTATTCCTTCAGGAAGAATCTCTTGAAATGTAATCTTTCGAATAAAACTGTCCAGACTTACACCGCTATATGCTTTGGCATATCCGTTGGTAGGCAACGTATGATTCGTTCCCGAAGCATAATCACCGGCACTTTCAGGAGTTAAGGAACCCAAGAATACAGAACCGGCATTCGTCACCCGCTCAGCCACTTCCATATAGTTTTCCGTTTCAATGATCAAATGTTCCGGTGCATAAGCATTGGTCAACTCTAATGCTTCATCAAGGTCTTTCACCAAAATAAGCTTACTGTTTTCCAATGATTTGGCTGCTATCTCACGACGGGGAAGTTTTGCCAACTGGCGTTCTACTTCCGCCATTACTTCCGTCTGAAGTTGCTCGGATGTTGTGATCAGCATAGACTGACTATCCACTCCATGTTCCGCCTGCGACAATAAGTCCGCTGCAACAAAAGTCGGATTGGCCGATGCATCAGCCAATACCTCCACTTCGGAAGGACCTGCGGGCATATCAATCGCTACATCACGCAGACTCACCAATTGTTTGGCAGCCGTCACATATTGATTGCCGGGACCGAAAATTTTATAAACCTTAGGCACGCTTTCCGTTCCGTACGCCATAGCGGCGATAGCCTGTACGCCTCCCGCCTTGAATATTTTGCTGACTCCTGCCAGTTGGGCTGCAAAAAGGATGGCGGGATGAATATTTCCATTCTTGTCCGGAGGCGTACAAAGTACAATCTCCTTGCATCCTGCTATTTTAGCGGGAACGGCAAGCATTAGGACTGTTGAGAAAAGAGGTGCCGTTCCTCCCGGAATATAGAGACCTACCTTCTCGATACCTACTGACTTTTGCCAACAAGTCACTCCCTTCATTGTTTCTACCTTCTTGCCGACAAAACGTTGGGAAGAATGGAATGTTTCAATATTTTGTTTAGCTAAAGAGATGGCTGCTTTCAAGTCATCACTTACCAATGCTCCGGCTGCCTGTATCTCTTCCGGACTTACAGCAAGGGCAGACAAGGTAACTTTATCAAAAGCGGCTTCATACTCCAACACGGCTTTATCACCTTCTGCCTTTACCTTATCTATAATAGAGCGGACTGTATCAAAAAGGCTCTCGGTATTGAGCTCCGGACGTTTCAGAAGTTCCGCCCACTGCTCCTTTAAGGGATATTTAATCAATTTCATGGTTCACCACAGATTACACTGATTTACACAGATTATTTATTTCAATCACGTTATACGGTTTATCTCGATATATTACAGAATCATCTTTTCAATCGGTAACACCAAGATACCTTCAGCTCCCAGTCCTTTCAACTTTCCGATGATTTCCCAGAAACGTTTTTCATCAAGTACCGTATGTACAGAACACCAACCTTCTTGTGCCAACGGCATTACGGTAGGACTTTTCATACCGGGTAATACGGCAATAATTTCTTCCAATTTATCTTTGGGGGCATTCATCAACACGTATTTCTTGTCTTCTGCCGTTTTCACTGCATTCATACGGAACAGAAGTTCTTTGAGTACTGCTTTTTTCTCATCGCTCATGCTCTTATTGCCAATCAACAAGGCTTCTGATTTCATCACGACTTCCACTTCTTTCAGCCGGTTGCTAACCAAAGTAGAACCTGAACTTACAATATCAAAAATTGCATCGGCCAATCCAATACCCGGAGATACCTCAACCGAACCGGTAATCACGTGAATCTCAGCATTCACCCCACTCTTTTTCAAAAAGTTGCGAAGGATTACCGGATAAGAGGTGGCAATCTTCTTTCCTTCGAACCATGATAATCCCGGATATTCAATATCTTTCGGCATGGCCAATGACAAACGGCATTTACTGAATCCCAGACGTTTAATGATTTCAGCGTCTTCTTCTTTTTCCATAAACTCGTTCTCGCCGACAATTCCCAAATCAGCTACACCCGTAGCCACTGTTTGCGGGATATCGTCATCACGGAGGAAAAGTACCTCGATAGGGAAATTGGAAGACTGCACCAATAAGGTACGTTTCGTTGTGCTCAACTTGATATCCGACTCTTCTAAAAGTGCCATTGTCTCTTCAAAAAGACGTC
>ERZ857775.967-NODE-967-length-37534-cov-8.885322_pt1 | contig 37534 bp, 38 predicted proteins | sample MGYA00519698_ERZ857775 | MGnify/ENA primary metagenome ERZ857775 (study PRJEB31778, sample SAMEA3449363) | human gut metagenome | biome: human gut; feature: human-associated habitat; material: faeces | place: United Kingdom | collected 2010/2012 ...
CGGAAAGCAGGACGGAAAGATAGCTTTTCTTTACTTCCCGGTATTCCTGGTCGGTGCGTCGGTTGTACGACAGACGGTCGTGGTCAAACGCTTTGCGGAGCGTATCGCTCCAGTGTCCGTATTCAGAGCCGATAGCAGCGGAGATGGTATCCGCTTCGGTTTCGCAGATAAGCCCTGTGCCGTTGGCATCCATGATATTTTGCAGAATACCCGTTCCGGTGTTATTACCCGAGATGAGAAACATTTTATTCTTGGGCATTTGAGGAGCTTCCACTTTGCAGCGCTCCTTTCCCATGGCATCATAGGCGGCTTTCTCTTTTTTGTAGGCCTTGACCTCTTCCGCTACTTTTTGGCGGATCTCGTCATGAATAGGCTCTACAAGCAGCCGGATAAGCGAAAGAATTCCCTTACCCGAGGCGGAAGGGGCTACAATAAAACTTTGCAGGCAAGGAGACTGAAGTTTGCCGGCGTATGGACATCTCACATATCGCTCCATGCTGGCACCTATGGCGGTCAATGCTCCGAGCAGCATGACATCGCGTTGTGTGGGGCTGGTGGCATAACTCATGATGAGCAACAGGATTTTCGGCCAGTCCGCTTCGGTGAAAGAGGGCAATGGCTGGTTCGGGTCACTCCCGTCCTGCAGCTCTTCGGATTCGTCCGGTTCTTCATTGCCCACCTTATTATATACGTGCGTGTGTGTGAGATTTTTGGACGGTGCATTTCCTGCATTTTTTGCATTTTTCCGGTGGTTCATCATTTCCTCTTTGCAGAGAGTTACACCCGCCCTTTCAGCAAGATGGAATGCAGTGCCCAGATGGACATCTCCATGCCGGGTGGTAAGTGCGTTGGAGAATATCCGTTCGGCATGTTCCCGTTCGTACTTGGCAGACACCCGGCACAACCGATGGAAAAACTCGCGTCCCGCTTCTCCGCAATCCGTTGCGATGGCGAACGCCAGTTGTACATATTCAGCATACGTAGGGGCAATATCCGCTCCTGCAGTTTCAACCGCCTCACAGAGGCGGCATAACGATTCAATTTCGTCCATAATTTTAATTTTTAATTTATAATTATTGATTGTTTCTAAACAACGCTCCCGGATCATGACTAAGAAAGCAAGACCTTACAATGTCCTTACCGGAAAAGTCTACCCCTTTGCGTTTTTCTCCGAATGGGGGAGGTGTTTCCGTACCATAGAGCAGCACGGTGAACATCATTGCCAGCTTCATATTTTCGATGATACTGTCTGTGTCGTTAGCCATGGGTAAATGATCGTAGGGTACGAATGCTTTCACGCCCCGTCCGCTGGGACTGATAAACGTGAGTACAGGATGCAGAAGGTGGTCATTAAACAATGTACTGCGCATTTCCACTGCCTCCTGATAGGAGTCGAGATGGTCGATATCTACCACCACCAGATGTGAAGAAGCTACGAAACTTTTGCTGTTGCGACGCGAGAACGTACCACAGGGAGTCACATAAGGCAATAGTGATGCTTTTGCTGCCCGTATATCTGCGGAATTGCGTACTTGCTCGGTCAGAACTTTGAGATTCTCGTTGCAGGTTATCATTTGAAAAACTTGCTCTACGGAGACTTCACAGGAGGGAATAAGTGTTGCAGGAGTAACAATCCGTCCCTGTTCATTTTTGATGGGAGCAATGGGAGGCATGAAATAAGACATTCTAAAATCGTTTGTCATAACATTTGTATTTTTTGATTATCGCTTTGACTTTTCAAAACGCGGTGCGAAGGTAGAAATAGCTTTTAAATATATCGTTCAGACATATCTGAACGGATATGCATAAAATTAACGTATAACACAATGTATTTAACAATTAATAAAATTATAAACATGAAAAAATTTAGTCATCCCGTACTGGGTCATTTCATCGCAGAGGAGTTTGAACGTGCTCACTTGTCAATAGAGGCTATGCGTAAAGAAATCCACATGGGAAAACCCACTTATTACAAGATGATATCTGGGGAGATTTACGTCTAAGTGATTTTACCCGTCTTTTTTCCTATTACTATGACAATCTCACAAAAGAAGAGTTTCGAGCCAAAATGGTGGAATGGGGAGAACTTTATATTGAATATAGGGAGAAATATGAGGATATGGATGAAAGTCTAAATCAAGAATAAAGTAATGCAGGAAGTCCAACGTTTTAATAAAGTCCTAAAATCTTTTGTCCTTTCAGGGGACATCATCTTACTGAACTTACTGTTGTGGGTGTTCGATTCTCTTTGGGGAAACCATTCCCTTTTTGAGTTTTCCATGCCTCTTTTCCAGAACATGGCTTTGATGACTTTATGTTATCTGGTTTGCAACATTCGTTCCGGAGTGATCCTTCATCGTCCGGTGGTTCGTCCGGAGCAAATCATGCTTCGGGTGGCACGGAACATGATTCCTTTTGTATTGATGGTGCTGGGTCTTTCATACATTTTCCATTTTGAATGTGTTAACTTGCGTCAGCTGGGGGCATTTTGTGTAGTTCTCATTATCGTTATTATTTCTTATCGCCTGACGTTTCGAGCTATTCTGGAACTTTATCGCAAAAGTGGGAAAAATGTCCGGAAGGTAGTGCTGGTGGGTAGCCATGAAAATATGCAGGAACTTTATCATTCCATGACGGATGATCCGACATCCGGATATCGTGTACTGGGATATTTTGAAGATTCTCCATCAGACCGCTATCCTGTGAATATAACATATTTGGGACAGCCTTGCGAAGCCGTTGATTATTTAGCCCGTAATGCGGGAAAGGTAGACCAGCTCTATTGCAGTCTTCCTTCTGCCCGTAGTGCTGAAATTGTACCGGTTATCAACTATTGTGAGAACCATCTGATTCGTTTTTTCAGCGTTCCCAATGTCCGGAACTATCTGAAACGGAGAATGCATTTTGAAATGCTAGGTAATGTTCCGGTACTTTCTATCCGTCGTGAGCCACTTGAGTTATTGGAAAATCGTATTGTGAAACGTGGCTTTGATATTATTTGCTCGCTACTGTTCCTTTGTACCCTTTTCCCGATTATATATATCATTGTGGGACTGGCTATAAAGATAAGTTCTCCCGGACCTGTCTTTTTCAAACAGAAACGAAGTGGTGAGGATGGTCGTGAATTTTGGTGCTATAAGTTTCGTTCGATGCGGTTGAATGCACAAAGTGATACGCTTCAGGCTACGGAATGTGATCCTCGTAAAACCCGTATCGGTAGTTTGATTCGCAAGACGAATGTGGATGAGCTTCCTCAATTTATTAATGTACTGAAAGGGGATATGTCTTTAGTGGGTCCCCGTCCGCATATGTTGAAACACACAGAAGAATATTCTCATTTGATAAACAAGTATATGGTTCGTCATTTTGTGAAACCGGGTATTACAGGTTGGGCGCAAGTGACAGGTTTTCGTGGAGAAACGAAAGAGCTTTGGCAGATGGAAGGACGTGTGCAACGTGACATCTGGTATATCGAGCATTGGACGTTCATTCTGGATTTATATATCATGTATAAGACTGTATATAATCTACTCCATGGGGATAAAGAGGCGTATTGAGAAAATTAAAGATTAAAAATTAAAAATTATAGGCGGTTATGAAAAAAATGGCTGGATTGATTCTTGGCTTGTTACTTGCTTTTTTGCTGGTATCTTGCCAGGCATACAAGAAAGTACCTTATTTACAAGATACAGCTTTTGTGAATGATACAGAACAGAGTGTTCGTCAGACAGGTGTGAAGGTAATGCCAAAGGATTTGTTGACGATTGCCGTGTCTTGTTCTACTCCGGAACTGGCTGCACCTTTCAATCTGGTAAATTCGGGTACTGATGCTCCACAGCAATATTTGGTAGATAATCAGGGGAATATCAATTTTCCGGTGTTGGGTGAGATTCATGTAGGTGGATTGACTAAACTGGAAATAGAAAACCTGATTATAGATAAGTTGAAGATTTATTTGAAAGAAGCACCGCTTGTAACTGTGCGTATTGTTAATTATCGGATTTCGGTGTTGGGGGAGGTCACGAGGCCCGGCAGCTTTGTAGTCTCTAACGAGAAGATTAATTTACTGGAAGCTCTCGCAATGGCAGGTGATTTGACCATTTATGGTATGCGTGATAATGTGAAATTGATCCGGACAGGACAAGATAATAAGCAGGAGATTATTACTATGGACTTGAATAAGGCCGAAACGGTACTGTCTCCTTATTATCAACTACAACAGAATGATATAATTTATGTGACACCTAATAAGACTAAGGCTAAGAATTCGGATATTGGGGCTAGTACCGGTCTGTGGTTTTCAGGTGTTTCTATTTTGGTTTCAATAGCCAACCTGTTAATAAGTATATTACGATAAAGTCATAAAATAAATGATTAAAAATGAAAGAAAATTCGTACGAAAATAACATGAATGAATTGGATGAAGAGAAAGTTAATTATCAGGAACTTCTTTTTAGATATATAATCCATTGGCCTTGGTTTGTGGCTTCTATTTTGATTTGTTTGATAGGTGCTTGGGTGTATTTACATTTTCAGCCCCCGGTGTATCAGGTTTCTGCTTCTATCATGATAAAGGATGATAAGAAAGGAGGAAATTCGGGATCGGCAGATTTAGAAAACTTGGGATTAGGAGGAGTCATTACTTCAGCACAGAGCATTGATAATGAAATAGAAGTACTCCGTTCAAAGACTATACTTAAAGAGGTTGTCAATAATTTGGAACTTTATATTACTTATTATGATGAGGATGAATTTCCCAGGCAAGAAATGTATAAGACTTCTCCTGTTGTGGTGAATTTGACAGCTCAAGAAGCGGACAAACTTCCAAATGCGGCTTTGATTGACATGAAACTGGCTTCCGATGGTGGACTGGATGTGAATTTGAAAGTGGGTTTGAATGAATATAATAAGCGTTTTGATAAGTTACCGGCAGTATTTCCTACCAATGTAGGGACCTTTGGATTCACATTGAGAGATTCGTTGTCAAACGGTCAGGTCGAAGGCCAGAAGGATGTCCGGCATATCAGTGCGGTAGTTAGCCAGCCGTTTGGAGTTGCAAAGGGATATCAGTGGGCATTAACGATTGCACCAACCTCAAAAGCAACTTCTGTTGCCACAGTCTCATTGGTCAATACGAATATTCAGCGTGGACAAGATTTTATCAATAAACTGATGGAGATGTATAACCGGAATACGAACAATGATAAAAATGAAGTGGCTGAAAAGACAAGAGAATTTATCAATGAGCGTATTAAAATTATAGACGAGGAATTGGGCAATACGGAAGAAAAACTGGAGACATTTAAGCGGAACGCCGGTTTGACGGATATAAGCAGTGATGCTCAATTAGCTGTATCTGGAAATGCTGAATATGAAAAGAAAAGGGTTGAGAATGGTACACAGATTAATTTGGTTCGTGACCTTGCGAAATATATCAATAATCCATTGAATGAATATGAGGTGCTTCCCAGTAACATTGGTTTAACAGACAATGGACTGACTACTCAATTAGAACGTTATAATGAATTGGTTATCGAACGTAAACGTTTGTTGCGTACTTCAACTGAAAACAATCCGATGATTATAAATCTGGATATGAGTATTCGTGCAATGAAGGCGAATGTTAAAGCTGCTATTGACGGAACGTTACAGGGTTTGCTTATAGTCAAGGCTGATTTAGATCGTGAAGCTAGTCGTTTTTCTCGTCGTATCAGTGATGCTCCGGGACAGGAAAGACAATATGTAAGTATTGCACGTCAACAGGAAATTAAGGCAGGGCTTTATTTGATGCTTTTGCAGAAACGTGAAGAGAATGCTATCACGTTAGCTGCAACGGCAAATAATGCTAAGATTATAGATGAGCCAGTAGCTGAAGGTGGACCGGTATCTCCGAAACCTAAAATGATTTATATGATTGCTTTAGTTGTAGGGTTAGGATTACCTATTGGCATCATTTTTTTGGTCAGTCTTACTAAATTCAAGATTGAAGGTCGTGGTGATGTGGAGAAATTGACTCGTCTGCCTATTGTAGGGGATGTACCCTTGACTGCTGAAAAAACAGGTTCCATAGCCGTATTTGAGAACCAGAATAACTTGATGAGTGAGACTTTCCGTAATGTACGTACGAATTTGCAGTTTATGTTGGGAAATGGTCAGAAGGTAATGCTAGTGACTTCAACGGTCAGTGGTGAAGGTAAATCATTTATATCAGCAAATCTTGCTATCAGTCTTTCTTTACTAGGAAAGAAGGTGGTCATTGTCGGTCTTGATATTCGTAAACCCGGTTTGAATAAAGTTTTTAATCTTCCGCGGAAAGAGCAGGGTATAACTCAATATCTGTCTGATCCCGAAAAGAACCTGATGGATTTTGTCCAGCTTTCGGATGTAAGTAAGAGCTTGTATATTCTTCCCGGTGGAACGGTTCCTCCCAATCCTACGGAACTGTTGGCCCGTGACGGCTTGGACAAAGCTATTGAAACATTGAAGAAAAACTTTGACTATGTGATTTTGGATACCGCCCCGGTCGGTATGGTAACAGATACTTTGCTTATAGGTCGTGTGGCTGACTTATCTGTTTATGTATGTCGTGCGGATTATACCCGGAAAGCGGAGTTTACGTTGATAAATGAATTGGCTGAAAACAATAAGCTGCCTAATCTTTGTACAGTAATTAATGGCTTGGATCTTCAGAAGAAGAAATACGGCTATTACTATGGCTATGGTAAATATGGCAAGTACTATGGTTATGGCAAGCGTTATGGCTATGGTTACGGCTATGGGGAGCATAAAACGAAGGAAGAATAAATAGCAATATTCAATCTTGCATTTAAGATCTTTTTTGAGGAACTATTTGTAGAAGAATAACTGGCAGTATCATTGTTTGAGAAAATGTGCTATCTTTGCAAGTAAATGTAAGTTAGATTATGATTGATGCTATAACAATAGAAGGCTATAAGTCCATCAAGGCTCAAGAGGTGAAGTTAAGTCCCATCAATATCTTGATAGGTGGAAATGGTATAGGTAAGACTAATTTTATTTCAGCCTTTGAACTGATACGTGATATCTATGAGCAACAATTGCAAAATCATGTATTGAGAAAAGGAGGAGCTAACTGTCTGCTTTATAATGGCAAGAAGTATACTGACCGAATCACTGTGGACTTGTTGTTTACGCATGACCACAGTAAAAATAGATATATTGTCGTGTTGGAGGAATCACAGGATCGATTGTTTGTGAAAGAAGCGAAAACAGCCTTCCTTAGTGGAGCGGTTTGGCATATCCAGACCTGTGACACAAATAAGGAAGAGGCGTCTATCAAGCAAGACCGTTGTGGACAGGCGTGGTATGTAGGCCCTCTGTTGGAACAGTTTGAGATTTATCATTTCCATGATACGGGAGATAAGTCGCCTATGAAAGACTTTGCACCTTTACACGACAATGTACGTCTCAAACGTGACGGATCGAACATTGCTCCATATTTATATTTACTGAAACAGAAATATCTCAAGCATTACCTGCGAATAGAGAAAATGGTGGCATCGGTGTCTCCGTTTTTCGACTCATTCGTGCTTGAACCCAATCGATTGAATCCGAATACGATTCGTCTTGAATGGAAACAGAAAGATGTGCCGGATATGACATTCAATGCTTATCAGTTGTCCGATGGCTCTTTGCGCTTCATTTGTCTGGCTGCGTTACTGATGCAACCCGAACCGCCCCAAACCATTTTGATAGACGAACCGGAACTGGGGTTGCATCCCTTAGCCATTAACAAACTCTGCGCCATGTTGAAGAAAGTATCTTCAAGTTCTCAAATCATCGTATCGACGCAGTCCGTGAATTTGGTGGATAATTTCGCACCGGAAGATATTATCGTTGCTGATAGAAAAGGAAACGAAACAGTATTCTGTCGTCTGGACGGAAAGGATTTGGAGGAGTGGCTGAAGGATTATAGTATGGGCGAGTTGTGGGAGAAAAATCTTGTTGGCGGACAGCCTTTCTAAAGCGGATTGGCACTATGGAAAAAGGAAACAGACTGGTTTTTATCGTAGAGGGTGATTGTGAGGTTGCTTTCATTAATAAGATGATTATTCCCTATCTTTATAAGTATGTTGGGACTGCCCAATGGAGCATGAATGCCCAAAAGATTACCACTAATCGTAAGCTGAACAGAAAAGGTGGAAATGTGAACTATGCTTATTTGAAGAATGAGGTAGAGCGGGTGGCCGCCCAGCAAGGTAATGTATGGATAACCACTTTCTTGGATTTTTTTAGATTACCCAATGATTTTCCTAACTACGGTCTTGAGTGCAGGAATATAGATGCTATCGAGGAAGGAATAAAGTCGGATCTGGGGTATGAAAGACTGGTGCCTTACATACAGAAGTATGAGTTTGAAACTTTATTGTTTGTTTCTATGGATGGATTTAATCTGTTGCTTGATGATAGCGGACAATTGGATCAGATTCAGGAAATCATAGATTCTTATGCAAACGTCGAAGATATAAACGGAGGGGTGGAAACTGCGCCTTCGAAAAGACTGTCACGTATTTTTAATTACAACAAGGTAGCCGATAGTGGACTTGTACTTGATGAACTGGATGTTGAAACGATGCGGAAAAAGTGTCCTCGTTTCGATAAATGGATAGAAAAATTAATCGGGATTATTCAGTCAGTTGCAAATGCTAGTTAGCGTCCAAAAATGACATATAGGATCCCCGATATAAAAGTCAGAACTTTGCTTCCGTTAAATGAAAAGCCAAGTTTATGTATAGTTACCATGATTTTGAGCGTCTGTTTTTATTCAATCAATTGGCAGGATGTGATTCTCTTGTTGGAATCGCCTGTTGTTAAAGAGTTGAAAGTCAGATAATTAACAAATAAAAAGTAGCGAAAATATTCTTTTATTTCATTGTTTTTTTGTATCTTTGAGGAAACAAAGATACTGAATATGAATGAGTTGGAACGAATGAAACTGCTTTCTTCCGCAAGGAAGCTTAAGGAACGGGAGGATACTCCTGCCCCTTTTGAAGACCCATATTCAGATATGACCCCCGACGAGAAATCTAAAATGATCATGGAGCTTGTGGCTTCCCGTGAGCGGGATGCCGAACGTATCCGTCGTGACGAGGCGCGCATAGACGCGCTGTTGTCCAAGGTTGACGAACTGTTGTCCTTGCAGAAGGCTGCCATTGCTGCGGAAAAGGAACTGGACGATTATAAACAACTGGTCAGTAATCTGTTGTCTAAAATAACAGCTTTGGAGGAGCGGCTGAAAGTCCGCAACAAGAACCTTTATGGGTGCAAGAGCCAGAAGGGAATCCGTAAAAAGCGTGTGAAGGACGGAGATGACCATACCCGTGACAAGGATGACTTCGACGGTACTCCGCAATCCATCGGATCTCGGTCTGCGGAGGCTGGCGGGGAATCGGTGGAGGAAGAGGGTTCTGAATCAAAATCAAAGGAGTCCCGTCTTTATCGTCAGGGACTTTCTTACCGTACCATGAGTGCCGACAATACGGTTTGTCACAACAGTGACATCGGCCGGCTTCCCGCAGGTTCCGTCATCATCAAACGTTTCCGAAAATATGCCTACGAGCAGGTAAGCAGTCTGGTGGAGCATGATTACGAGGTTATCCGCTATAAGACGGCTGACGGTAAAATTCACGAAGGCTATTTTCCTTTCAGCGACCATCCTGAAATCATTGACGTTGTTCCGGGAACGCACGCCTCCGGTTCTTTCCTTGCTTATCTTGCTTTCAACAAATACGTTCTGGATACGCCTCTTTATCATGAGGTGTACAGATTATCCGGTGAATCGATGCGTGTGAGCCGCATGAGTCTGACCAATTGGCTGGAGAAAGGCTCCATTCATCTCTGTGGTCTGGTTGGTTATCTAAAGAACACTTGTTTGGAGAAGGACTCCATTGTCAACTGTGATGAGACCTGGTGCCGTGTAAGGCGTGAAGGATGCTATAAGAAGAAATACATATGGTGTCTGGTCAACAGACTCTCCAAAGTGGTGATCTATTGCTACGAGGGCGGTTCCAGGGGACGGGATGCCCTGAAGCATATCCTGGTTTGCCGGAATAATTTAAAGACGAAAGAAATAATCATCAAGTTACGCGGCAAGCTTGACGCCTTGCTCAGTGACGCTCATCCGCCCCGTGGGGATCTGATGGAGAAGGCGATAAGTTATATGAATACTTTTTGGACTCAGTTGTTCGCTTACTTGAATGACGGTTCTTATTCAATCGACAATTCCATTGCCGAACGATTTATTCGCCCCTTGGCGGGTGAACGGAAGAACTCGTTATTCTTTGGAAGTGACAGGATGGCCCGTGTCTCGGCGGTGTATCATACCATCATCTCAACTTGCAAGATGCAGGGTGTGTCTGTGCTGGATTATTTCAAGAGATTTTTCAGCGAGATTGTTAAAGGACGTAGGGATTATGAACATTTATTGCCCTTGACTATCGGATTGAACTAACAATAAATCTTAAAAATCAGTATCCTTTTTGACGTTATTTATTAGGAAACCGCCTTGTGGCGGCTTTCCTTGAGGTATACGTCAAAATTGGACGCTAACTAAAAGGTGGTTGTTCAATTGGGTTTTTCATTTGAAGATGCATTTACTTAAAAAAATAATTAATAGCAATATATGAATATAGCAATCATAGGTACGGGTTATGTCGGCTTGGTGTCTGGTACTTGTTTTGCCGAAATGGGTGTTCACGTCACTTGTGTTGATGTTAATAAAGAGAAAATCAACTCATTACAGAACGGGCAGATTCCCATTTATGAGCCAGGACTGGACGAAATGGTATTACGTAATCACCAAGAAGGTCGTCTAACTTTTACTACAGATTTGACTTCTTGTCTTGACGGTGTAGATATTGTATTTAGTGCAGTAGGCACACCGCCAGATGAAGATGGCAGTGCAGACCTGCAATATGTGCTGGCGGTAGCTCGTGAGTTTGGTCGGAATATCCACAAATATACGCTGCTGGTTACGAAATCTACAGTCCCCGTAGGTACAGCAAAAAAAGTGAAAGCTGCCATTCAGAAAGAATTAGCAAAACGTGGAGTAAAGGTTCCTTTTGATATAGCAAGCAACCCTGAATTTTTGAAAGAGGGCGCAGCTATCAAAGATTTTATGAGCCCAGATCGTGTAGTGGTGGGAGTAGAGTCGGAAAAAGCAAAAGAACTTATGAGTAGGCTTTATCGTCCTTTTTTGTTGAACAACTTTCGTGTGATTTTTACTGATATTCCTTCAGCTGAAATGATAAAATATGCGGCTAACTCTATGCTTGCTACCCGTATCTCTTTTATGAATGATATTGCTAATTTGTGTGAGTTGGTAGGTGCGGATGTAAATATGGTACGTAAAGGAATAGGATCTGATAGTCGTATTGGTGGTAAGTTTCTTTATCCTGGTTGTGGATATGGTGGCTCTTGTTTTCCAAAAGATGTAAAGGCGTTGATTAAAACAGCTGAAAAGAATGGTTATGATATGCATGTGCTGAAAGCTGTAGAAGAAGTCAATGAGTACCAGAAAACAGTAGTGTTCAATAAGCTTTGTAAACACTATGATGGTGCATTGAAAGGAAAAACTATTGCTATTTGGGGATTAGCATTCAAACCCGAAACGGATGATATGCGTGAAGCGACAGCTTTAGTTACTATCAATCTGTTGCTTGAAGCTGGTTGCAAAGTACGTGTGTTTGATCCTGTTGCGATGGATGAATGTCACCGTCGGGTAGGTAATGTGGTGGAATATGCGGCAGATATGTATGATGCGACGTTAAATGCAGACGCCTTGTTATTATTGACAGAATGGAAATTGTTCCGTTTGCCGAGCTGGGGAGTGATTATGAAGTTGATGAATTGTGCGGTGGTAATTGATGGAAGGAATATTTATGATACGGAAGAGATGAAACATTTGGGGATTGAATATTATTGTATTGGAAAGTGAGTGAGAAAGATTAACATTAATAAGTGTAATTATGGAAAAAATATTATATTGGCTTTCAGTTATTCGTTCGTATATATTTTGTTTTAGGTATATGCCGAGAGAAATTGCTATTCACTGTCCCCATACTTATTTATTGGAATACAAAGTTCTTTATCTCTTCTAAGGCTCGTATTATTATATCTGAGAAAGTGAAAAAACATGATATAATGATAGGAGTTTGGGGAGGAAGTTATGGTTTACGGCAAGGGAAAACACGTTTTTGTGTATTCGATGATAGTATGGTGGTATTCAATGGAAAAACTTGTATAAGTAAGGGAAGCAATGTAGTAGTTCGTCAAGGAGCTTCCCTTAACTTTGGAGATAATTTTTTCTGCAATGCTAATTGTAATATTTTAGCAAATAGAGGAATCTCTTTTGGTGATAACGTATTGATGGGATGGAACATCACTATCCTTGATAATGACGGGCATCCTACTTATTGGAAAGGAGAAGCACAAGAAACTTCACAGCCAATTCATATAGGAGAACATTGTTGGATAGGTTCGCATGCAACCATATTAAAAGGAGTCTACTTAGCTACTGGTACTATTATTCCATATGGATGTACTATTTATAAATCAAATAATATACCCAACAATGTCTTTAACAATAAATCGTTGAAGACAGAAATGATGTGGAAAGATAATTAATATAGAAAATATGCGTATTAATTATATAGATAATCTTAAAGGGATAGCGATTATATTAGTTGTTATGGGGCATGTGGAGCAGTTTTCATTAGGACTAGAAGATAATTTATTCCGTACATTTTATAATGGATTTCATATGCCGTTATTTATGTTCTTAAGTGGGGTATTTGCTATGAAATCTTTTAAATTATGGAATCTATCAGAAAGTTTACTTTTCTTAAAGAAGAAAGTATTAAGGATACTCTTGCCTTTTTTAGTGATAGGAGGTACTATTTATACCATAACCAATGGAAATCCTTTAGGTATTTTAGGATTGAATGGTGAGGCAGCTTATTGGTTCTTGCCTGCATTATTTTATTGCATGGTGGTAGGATGGGCAACATTTATGATATATCATAAAGCTACTACTTATTTATGCGGAGATAAAAGATATTGGTTTGTTGAATTTTCTTTTGTATTTATTGGGTATATGGTATTGTTATCTATGAGTCATTTCTTTCCATTAGTAGTTTCTCAAGTTCCTTATTTTTACAAGTTTGTAGCTATGTATCCCTATTTTATGTTAGGAACTTATTTTTTCAATACAAATCTATCCGTAACAATATGGAACAGAATACTTACATAATGACTGTAGCTATTATTGCTTATATTTTAAGTTGGGTATTTTTTTGATAATCTATATATTCCTATTAGTCTCATGGGGGTGAGTGCTATTACTATTTTAATAAATTTATTCTCAAGTATTGACATTCGGGGGGAAGTACTTAGCTTCATTGGGTAGGCACAGTTTTGAAATATATGTACTTCACTCTTTCTTTATGATAGGGTTGCATCTGTAGGAGTATGGATAGAAGAACAAACGATGCCAGTGTCATGGTTGCCAAATAATGATAATGTTTTGCTTATTATAGTGACGAGTTCGATTATAGCAATACCTGTCATCTTGATGTGTTTAGTGTGTGGAAAGATTGCTAAACGCAGTCGTTTGTTTACAATGTTTTTTGGTGGATGTTGATAATATTAAGAGATTGTTGAAGTTGATGAAATTTAGATATGCAGGAATCAAGAATAAGGAAAAGTATACTTAATGCTAAAATAAACCTGATATTTTATTTCCTAGTGTTAGGAATATCTTTCTTTTCGAGAAAAATATTTCTTAATTATCTTGGAACAGAATTCTTAGGACTTACAGGTACTTTACAGAACTTGTTGAGCTTTCTGAATTTAGCAGATTTGGGTATTGGGGCATCCATTGGGTATGTGCTTTATAAACCTATTTTCGATAAAGATGAGAAGAAAATTACTGAGATTGTTTCTGTTTTAGGATATTTGTATAATAGAATTGGGCTTATTATTCTAGTAGCAGGTAGTGTGCTCTCTTTGTTTCTTCCACTAATCTTTAGTGATACTGATATCAGTATTGGAGTGTTATATGCAGTATATTATGGCTTTCTTTTTTCTTCTTTAATAGGCTATTTTATCAACTATCGGCAAACTTTATTGGGAGCTGATCAGAAAAATTATGTGGTTGCAGGATATTTCCAAACAGCTAATATTATTAAGATTTTTGTTCAAATGGCGGTGGCTGTTTATTGGTGCAATTTTTATATTTGGATTATAATTGAGTTCTCATTTAATGTTATCTATGCTTGTATTTTAAATTATAAAATAAATAAAACGTACCCTTGGCTCCATTGTTCGGTAGAGGTGGGCAAACAGCATTACAAAGAACATAAGATTATTATTACCAAAGCGAAACAAATGTTCGTGCATGTGTTGGCAGGTATGGGCCGAAATCAGTTATTGCCGTTTTTAATCTATGTATATGGTTCGCTGAGTACTGTAACTTATTATGGTAACTATACCATCATAACTCTTAAAATACAACAGTTGTTTGATAATCTTCTGAATAGCACGGGAGCAGGGGTAGGTAATCTTATAGCTCAAGGAAATTTAGAAAAGATAAAAGAAATATATTGGGAATTGCAAGGAATAAGAATGGCAGTAGCTGCATTTACAATGTTTGCATTTTATACATTGATAAATCCGTTTATTACGATTTGGTTGGGTGAGAAGTATTTATTGTCTTCATCTATTGTCATTGTATTGATTTTGAATGTATTCTTAGCTCAAACTCGTGGAACAACAGAACAGTTTATTTATGGATATGGTTTGTTCCAGGATGTATGGGCACCTGTGACAACGCTTATGATTACTGTAGGAGTGGGGCTTATTGGTGGTTATTATTTTGGTCTTGCTGGTGTTATTGCAGGTGATTGTTGTAGTAGTTTATTTATCTTGCATATTTGGAAACCTTATTTTTTGTTTAAATGTGGTTTTAGGTCTTCTATATGGGAATACTGGCGTAAGCAGTTATTATTACTTCTAATAATAATCATTTCATTTTTAATGGTTCTATATATAAAGAATTTGTTGCAATTGGATATACCATATACATATTGGGAATGGACAAAGTATTCTGTTATTATAACCTTTCTTTATTTATCAGTTTTTATTCCAGTGTTTTATATTTGTTTTAAGCCTATCCGCTTGTTCATTAAACGATTGACTGGCAATAGGAAAATTAAATAATATTTTAATTATGGTTTCAGTATTAGATAAACGTTTCCGTAATTCATCTGTAGAGTTGTTGCGTATAGCGTCAATGATAATGATTGTGATATTTCATTTTTGTGCTAATGCCTATCAGTATAGTTCGGGCGATTTTGTCTATGAGCATGATGGTGAAACTTTGACTAAACTTTTATTTCATGCTTTGGGACAAACGGGAGTACCTATATTTATGTTTATTTCCGGTTATTATGGTATTAGATTTAAGCGGAATCGTCTGATAGATCTTATCATACAATGCTTTGTTTATATTTTCTTGTTTTATCTGGTTGTTTATACTATTAGTCCAAACGCAATAGGGAATAGTAGAACATTGATTCTTAGTATATTTTTTATGTCTGGACAATGGTTTATGCATGCTTATATTGTGATTTATTTATTCTCGGATGGTATTAATACAATGTTGGATAAATTGAATTTTCGTATGTATACTTTCTTGATATTGATAATATTATATATTAGTGTAGGTCTATGGATATACAAAGAAAGTGCTCTAAATATGTTCACATTACTTGAGATATATGTAGTGGGACGTTATATCAAGAAATTCCTTCCAGACAAATGGAAAGCAAGAATGGTATATTTTATTCTTCCATCGTTATTTCTTTTTTTATTACCTGTATTTTATGGTTGGCATTTGGGTAATTATTCATCTATTATACCCTATGTGAATAAGTATTATAATCCATTTATATTGCTTTTTGTTATTTGTTTGGTAGTATCGGCGGAACACTTTTATTTTCATAATAAATGTATCAATTATTTGGCATCATCAATATTGGCTTGTTATCTCATACATACTAGTTTTTATTTTCCAGCTTTAGTTACACCATATTTTCATTTTGAAAAGTACAATTTAGGTTGGATCATCTTTCTGTCATTGATTATTGTAGTAGGATGTTCATTGGTGGATAAATTACGGCTTTATGTTCAAAATAAGTTCATTAAATTATAACATAGATTAGTATGATGGTTTCAATTATTGTTCCTATTTACAACGCTGAAAACACTTTGTTAAAATGTGTTGATTCTATTTTACGGCAGACTTATTCGGATTTGGAAGTGCTCCTGATAGATGATGGTAGCAGCGATCGCTCATGGGAACTTTGTCTGAAGTATATGAAACATGATAATAGAGTCATAGCTCTACATAAAGAAAATGGTGGAGCTAGTTCGGCACGTAATCTCGGATTGGAAAATTCAGGGGGTATTTGTAATGTTTTGTGATAGTTATGATTGGGTGGAACCAACTTGGGTTGCAGACTTTATGAACAATTATAATGGTGAAGACCTTCTTATTTAAAACTCTGTATGGCATTATCCTGACAGGATTTTTTCTCGCTCTGTATTTATATCTGCTTCAACACCATGCTTGGATACTATCAGAGAATTGTGTGAGCGTAATATGTTAGGTTATGTTTGGTCTTCTTTTTATAAGAGAGAAATAATAGTGAAATATCAGATTACCTTTAATGAGAAATATGTGAGCAGAGAAGATTGGAATTTTGCTCTTCAATATTGTAAATATGTTAATCGGATAAAAGTTTTGGAGTGTCGTAATTATCACTATATATTTCCTTGTATTAAGCGTGAATATCAAATCTTCAAACCGGAAAACATAGAAGTTCTATTCGAAGAAGCTCATTTACTGAAAGACTTGTTCGGAGGAACTATTTCTAAGAAAGGCGAATCTAATTTGAGTGAATTGATTGTTAATACTATATTGCAAATGTATTCATCTACTCTTGCTGGTAGAGGAAAATATGTATTATTAAAAAATCTATAAAAGAACTTCCATTCAGATTGTTTTGTAGTAATTGGAAGATGAATATAATAGCATTTGTTATGAATTATTCTCCGATATATTTTTTACATTGTTTATTGAAACGAAAATGAATTCCTTTCCATTAGTGTCTGTTCTTATTCCTCTCTATAATGCTGAACAATATATAGAAGATACGATAATAAGATTGAAAAAGCAGACGTATCCTAATATTGAGGTGATCATTGTAGATGATCATTCTACAGACAAATCACTGAAAATCGCTCAAAAATACGTGTCAGAACAAGTTCATGTATACGTGAACCCCAAAAAGGGGGGGAATTCTGCACGTAATTATGCTTTTTTACAATCAAGAGGAGAGTATGTGAAATTTATAGATGCAGATGATTTTTGTTCTGACAATCTTATAGAAAGTCAGATAGAACGCATTCTAAGTGAAGGAACTCAACAAACGGTAGTCTTTTCACCTGTAAGGATGTATTACCCCGATGGCCAACGACTTTTTCCTCCCAGAAGAATAGATAGAGATTATGTTCCGGGCATAGAGTTATTACTAGACATCTGGAGGGGAAAGGGTTTCAATTGTCCTCATTGTCACTTGATGCATCGTTCGTTAGTAGATAAAGTGAAAGGATGGAATGAACGTATTATAAAAAATCAGGATGGGGAATTCTTTGCACGTATTTATGCAGCGGCAGATAAAGCTTTGTCCGTGAAAAGTGCATACGTCGTATGGTGGCAAACGGGTAATGGTGTTAGTACGCAAATGTCTCTGAAAGCAATAGAAAGTGTATGTGAAACACATTATATAATAAGTGATTTAATTTACTCTTATCGCAATGATGAGGAAACGAGAAAGATTTGCGGGCGTGTAATGGGGGCGTATATATTCTTTAATTATCCTTTGGTTAAACCGTTATTGCCGCAAGTTGAGGCATATTGTAAAGAGACAAATACTGTATTATTTTTCCCGAAACGAAGAAGTATTAGTGTACTTAAATTTTTGTTTGGCTGGAAAATTACAGCAATAATTAGTAATAAATACTTAAAATGAAAGTTTGGCTTTTCATAGTTTTGTGTTACATCTTTAGGCGTTATCTGGCATTCATCGTTTTATGTATGCCTTTACGAATTGTGAATAAACGTAGCAGAGTAGCATTTCTTGCAGAAAAGGAAAACGAGAGGTTGAAAACTTGTTCTCCTATGAATCTTACTTTGCAAAAAAATGAGAATGAACACGCTTCAGAACCCTTTTTGGTAAGAGTTATAAAGACGAAATTTTTTTGTATCATCTACGGATATTCAAAATATTTGGTTCATACCATAAAATTTTTTCCTTCGCATATTGTGCGCAATTGGGTGTATGAATATATATTTTTGGTAGATCGTCATCCGGATAGTACCATTTATTTTGGTTGTGAAATCCGAGCAGGATATAGCCTGCATATTGGTAAGGGCAGTATTATCGGTGATAATTGTATTTTGGACGCACGTCAGGGCATTTACATCGGCGAAAATGTCAACTTGAGTTCGGAGGTGCATTTTTGGACGGAGAGTCATGATATGAACGACCCATATTTTCAAGGTAGTTCCAGCAAACGGGGAGCAATTCATGTTGGTAATCGGGCTTGGTTGGGGGCTAATGTGACAGTGCTTGATAATGTGAAAATTGGTGAGGGAGCAGTGGTCTGTGCGGGAGCTATAGTGACAAAAGATGTAGAACCGTTTGCTGTAGTGGCGGGCATTCCTGCCAAGAAGATAGGTGAGCGCAACCGTGACTTGAAATATGAATTTGATGGTAGCCACGTGTTGTTTTATTGAAAAATGATAATTAATTAAGAAAATATGTAAATATGATGAATATAGCTTTTTGTATTAATGATACTTATGCTCCCTATGTGGCGGTAACTCTCAAAAGTTTAGTAGAAAATAATAGTTCAAATGCGTTGAATGTGTATATATTGACTGATGGTATATCGGATAAAAATATTTGTTTGTTGGAAAATGTGTTAAAAAGGGGGAGGCTATACATTTATAATGTAGATGACAGAAAGCTGAGGGGGCTTAAGGATGTATGGTCTATTTATTCATGGTATCGAGTACTGTTGCCGGAAGTATTGCCATATGAAGTGAAAAATATATTATATTTGGATGCGGATGTTGTGATAGATAGTGATATATCTCATCTTTTCAGTATAAATATGGAAGGTAAATCGGTGGCAGGGGTAATAGATATCCAGTCGTTCAAACCGGAAACTTATGAGCGTTGTCTATATGGGGCAGAGAAGAGGTATATTTGTACAGGTGTGCTTATGATGAATCTTGAATATTGGAGAGAACACAATATTTGTGAGTCAATAATTAATTGGGCTAGGAAAAATGATGCTCAGATACATTTTCCTGATCAAGATGCTATCAATCATGTGTGCCAAGACACCAAAATAGTTCTTGATTTGCGTTATGGAATTATGGATGTTTTTTTTCATAAGGATTGCTTCTACGAACCTCCTTACAGACAACAATTGAAAGAAGCGATAAATTATCCTGCGATTATACACTATGCAGGACAGAGTCCGTGGGTGTACGAGAGGCGCTTTCATTTGATGCAGGATCGATGGGACTATTACAACTCTTTGTTGTGTAAACCTGTGAAAAAACATCATAGACCTGCAGGATACCATCTAGTGACTTATTATATAAAAAGAATACTCGATCGTATGGGAGTCATTTCTTTCCGGCCATGGTATATCTCTGATAAGATTTTGATAAAAGATATACAAAAACGATTAAAAGATAGATGAGCGTCGCTATGACTTAAAATATGAATTGATGGTAACCACGTGTTACTGTATTAAAAAAAGATAATCAATCAAGAAAAATGATTCCTAAAGTTATTCATTATTGCTGGTTCGGAGGAAAAGAATTTTCTCCATTTGTGAAAAAATGTATGCATACGTGGAGGAAAAAGATGCCTGACTATGAGTTGCGTTTGTGGGATGCACATAGTTTTGATTTCGATTCAGTTCCATTTGTCCGTGAAGCTTATCAGGCTCAAAAATGGGCCTTTGTGGCTGATTATGTACGGCTTTATGCCCTCTATACAGAAGGAGGAATCTACATGGATACGGATGTAAAAGTGATGAAATCATTTACGCCGTTTTTGAAATATGATTTTTTTACTTCACATGAAGTTCATCCGTTTTTTTTTGAAGAAACGGAACAACGTAAGATAGGACATGATATGAAACCTTTGAATCCTGATGATTTGATTGAAGGTTTTGGTATTCTATCTGCCATAATGGGAAGTGTACCTGGATTGCCATACCTCAAGGAGTGTCTGGATTATTATAATACTCTACATTTTGATTTGGAACATCATAGTAAGGATGATTATATCATAGGCAAGCATATTACACGCTTGATATTGAAATACGGTTATCGTTTTGTGGATGAAGATCAATTGTTGAATCATAATATGATGTTGATGAATTCATCGGTTATCGTGGGTAATGCCATTTATTTGAAGAAGGATTCTTATGCCATTCATCTTTGCAACGGTAGTTGGACAGATAGTGGAGATGGTTTCAACTATTGGTTGCGGAACAATTATCCCCGAATCTATTCAATATGGGGGGTGGGATTGAAAGTCATGAATATATTGAAACGAATAATATGCCGGAAATGAGAAGTAGGCTAGTGGATACTGGTAAAGGAATTGCCATTATATTGATGTGTATAGGCCATGCTTATTGTCCTGGTTCATTATTTCGTTTCATTTATATGTTTCACATGGCATTCTTTTTTTATGATGAGTGGATATTTTTTCTCTGATAAGAATCTTGATAATCCGAAGGATTTTGTTTGGAGAAGAATCACTGTTTTATGGATGCCTTTCGTGAAGTGGGGGGGCTTTGTGCTATTGCACAATGTTTTTTTGAAACTTCAACTTTTACCCCTCCCCCCCCTTTTTTTATGTATAAATAATGTTTACAATGTTAAGGGCGTCTTGTGGAAAGGACTTACCGTTATTCCAAGATTTATACCAACAGAAAATATGATGGGAACTTATTGGCTTTCTTTCTTGTTTGTTTTACACAAGTATTTTGAGTTGGAGTATTTTTAGATTGGGTAAGTTATTTAAGCAATATCGTGTTGTAGTAACAGGAATGTTATTCACATTGTGTTATTCAGTGGGATGTATTTTGTTTATTCGAATGTTAAATATAATGGACGAATAATACTTGCACTCGTTGTTTCTATGTTGTTCTATTTAGGGTTTCTTTGGCAGAAGTATGATGGCTGTGTTTGGTATACAGTTGTGGGAGTATTAGTTGCTTTGCTGACATTGCTTGCCAGATACTTCCTAGAATACAATAGCGACATTAGATTTGGAGAATCCAGTATTATTTATTGTTTATAGTCTCAGTGGGTGTTATTTGGTGCTGAGGATATCGTTATTTGTTAATAAAAACACCAATATGAGGAATATGTTTTCTTACGTAGGAAAGCATTCAATAACCATCTTATTGGCAAATATTTTCTGTATACGTTTTTTGCATCTCATTCGTTATTATTTCATGCTCGATTATCATGGTGCTCCTACGGATATACCACAGTTATACAATGATTGGTATTGGTGGATGGTATATACGTTGTTTTCAGTAGTGGTTCCGTTGGGTATTCGGGAAATATACAAAAAATAGAAGAATCAATTATTATCATAAAATCGAAAAATAGATGAAACATTATGATTATCTCATCGTTGGTGCGGGACTTTTTGGATGTACATTCGCACATCAGGCAACGCTGCATGGCAAGAGTTGTTTGGTGATAGATGTTCGTTCACATACTGGAGGAAATATCTATTGTGAGAATGTGAAAGGTATCAATGTTCATAAATATGGTGCACATATTTTCCATACAGCCAACAAACGCGTTTGGAAGTACGTAAATGATTTGGTTGAGTTCAATCGTTATACCAATTCTCCTATAGCTAATTATAAAGGTGAATTTTACAATTTACCATTCAATATGAATACTTTTTATCAACTATGGGGGGTGAAAACTCCAGCAGAAGCACAAGCGAAGATAAAAGAACAACAGCAGGAGATGGAGGGGCAGAATCCGAAAAACTTGGAAGAGCAAGCTATTTCACTAGTAGGCCGGGATATTTATGAAAAACTAATTAAAGAATATACGGAGAAGCAATGGGGACGTAAATGTACTGAATTACCTGCATTTATCATTCGTCGCCTACCAGTACGCTTTACGTTTGACAATAATTATTTTCGTGATCCTTATCAAGGTATTCCGATAGGAGGTTATAATGTTTTGATCGACCGTTTACTTGACGGTGTGGATGTATGTGTGTCTACTGATTTTTTCGCAGAAAAGAATGTCTTGACGGCTATGGCGGATAAGATTGTTTATACGGGAGCAATAGACGCTTATTTTAATTATTGTTATGGTAAGCTTTCCTATCGTACAGTTCGATTTGAAACAGAGTTGTTGGAAGGAGTGGAAAATTATCAAGGAAATGCTGTCGTGAATTATACTGATGCTGTCACGCCTTTTACCCGCATAATCGAGCATAAACATTTTGAATTTGGTACTCAGCCGGATACAGTAATTAGTAGGGAGTACTCCTTAGAATGGACAGAAGGAAGTGAGCCTTATTATCCTGTGAATGATGTAACTAATGAAGATTTGTATAAAAAATATAAAGAATTGGCTTGTAAAGAGAAGAAGGTGATTTTTGGTGGCAGATTGGCTGAATATAAATATTATGATATGGATAAGGTAATAGAGAGTGCATTGAATCGTTATGAACAAGAGTAAAATAATAGTTTGTGCCCACAAGAAGGATTTTGTGATGAACAATGAACTATATATTCCTTTGCAAGTGGGTAAATCTGTATCAAAAATAGATTTGGGTTTTCTGGGTGATGATACAGGAGACAATATTAGTGCAAAGAATCCTTATTTTTGTGAATTGACTGGGCTTTATTGGGCATGGAAAAATCTAAAGGATGTGGATTATATTGGATTAGCACATTATCGGAGGTATTTTGATTTTATGAATGGAGGTTATGTGTCATACAAAGATGCTGATTTTAGTGAGATGTATTCTTCCTATATTAACCCACTAGAAGTGCTGGGTGATTATGATATTATTTTGCCTAAGCCTTCAAGAATGGAAACATCAGTAGGATACGATTATATATATGCACATGTAATGGAGGATTTTTATATAATGAATCGTATTATTTTGAAGCATTATCCCGATTATGAGAGAACTATAATCGATTTTTTCTATCGTGATAACCGTAGGATCTGTTTTAATATGTTTTTTACTTCTCGTGAGGTCTGTGATCGTTATTGTGAATGGCTTTTTCCTTTATTGTTTGAAATAGAAAAATATGTAAAATTGAGTAATTATAAATTTCAGCAACGTGTTTTTGGTTTTATGAGTGAGTTGATGCTTCCACTTTTCTGTTTACATAATAAGTTGAAAATAAAGTATGTACCAGTATGTATGATTGGTACAATGACATGTAAAGAGAATAAGTTAAAAATGTCTTTTCTGAATTTTCGGAATAATATTAAGTTTTACCTGTCACGTCCTAGAATGAAAAATATTGATTGTTATGGTCGTAAATGTCATGTTGACTTGTATTTTAAACTTGATAACATAAATGTTTAATAGATTGGAAGTGATTATGAAGACAATAAAACATAGTTTATGCAATTAAATAATGCGAATACTTTTTATAACAAATAATTTTCCTCCTCTTGTGGATGGGGTGGGAGACTATACATATAATCTTGCTTTAGAATTTGTCCGGCATAAGCATGAAGTAGTAGTGGTATGTAAACGAGATGAGCGGATAGATTATCATATTAACGGGATAAATATATTTCCAATTGTAAAGGCATGGAATAAACAGGCTATTCAACCTGTAATTAATGTGATAAAGGAACGACAGATTGAAGTGGTTTCTTTGCAATATGTACCGCATGGCTTTCATCCCTATGGTTTACCTTTTGCATTAATAGGGTTAGTAAGAGCTATAAGAAAACAAGGAGTGCCATTATTTACATTTTGTCATGAGGTATGTACTTTTTATGGTAAAGGGGTGAAGCAGGATATAATAAGTTATATGATGCGATATATTACTAAAAAGATTCTGATAAATAGTAATATTATAGCTACAAGTATAAAATATTACTGTGAACTAATAACTATTTTGGTACCCGATTATCCCTCGAGAATAGAACAAATTCCTATAGTAAGTAATATTCCAGAAAAAATAAATAGTAGAGAAGAAATTCTATCTCTTAGAAATAAAATTGCAGCTAAGGATGAAATAATTATTGCTTTTTTTGGACAGAGGAATACAATAGTAAGTCTTGAGGTAATTGAAAGATTGAAGAGAAGTGGACATAAGGTAAAGGTTCTGTTTATTGGTAAAACAGATGATACTTTTACTGATTTGTCTGATATTGTATATAAAACGGGAGTTCTTAGCATAGATGAAATTAATCCCTATTTTTTAGTATCTGACATTCTGGTTTTACCGGAAGATACTTACTATGGTTGTTCGTTTAAAAGCGGTTCATTAGCAGCTGCTTTGAAAAATGGATTACCAGTAGTTACAGCTAAAGGGATTTTGACGGACAGTTCGATGAAAGATAATGAGAATATTATTTTTGTGGACTTTTTAAATCCTTTACAATTAGAAGAATCTTTGGTCCGTTTGATTAGATTTCCATACATAAGAGAAAGGATTGGAAATGCAGCTCGGCTTCTTGTAGAGAAGTATAATTGGGAGACTACATATATATCATATCTGGATTTAATAAATCAATTGAGTTAGCTTATGTTTAGACAATCAATTTATTATCAGAAGATAAGTGAAAGAAATTTTGTACATTTTATATTAGGCTTGTATCCGCGTGTTAAGCAATGGATAAAATACGAGATGGCTCGTAAAAAGGCGTTGAAGAGAGGTGCTATAATAGGAACGGATTCCTTAATTTCGATGAATTTAGCTCGACATGCTAATTTTAATTTGATCATAGGAAGTAATACATCTATTGGTAGTGATAAATTAGATACTCGTTCACCTATTCATATTGGAAATAATGTTATTATTAGTAATGATAGTGAAATTATAACAACAAGTCATTGTATAAATTCTCCAGAATGGGAACAAAAACATTATGGAATTAAAATTGAAGATTATGTATGGATTGCTTCAAATGTATTGGTGCTTCCTTCGTGTCGGCATATTGGTTATGGCTCTATAATAGGTGCTGGTGCTGTAGTTGTAAAAGATGTACCGTCAATGTGTGTTATGGGAGGCAATCCTGCTGTTTGCATAAAAAAAAGGGAATGTGTACATGACAAATTAGTTATACCATCATTATTAAGTGGAGACTTAAAAATATATTGGAAGACATGGATAAACAGAAAAAAATCGTAATATCTCATCCTACAGGCAATGCTAATGCTCGTGGGGCTGTAAATGGCTTTTATCAAGGGGAGGTTTTAGAGAGTTATCATACTTGTATTGCTTGTTTTAAAGGAGGACTTTTGTATTTATTGTCATCATTCCCGTTTTTTAAAGACATTCGTCGTCGGAGCCTAGATGTGAAATTGAAAAAATATGTAAAAACATATCCGCTAAAAGAAATTATACGTCTTATTAATAGAAAATGGAGGGGAAGTGATATCGGTTGGCAAGTAGATGCAGTTTATCATCAGTTGGATAAGAATGTAGCATGCTATATCCATACTCATTATAAAAATATAGCAGCTGTATATGCTTATGATGAAGGAGCATATTATTCATTTCAGCAGGCTCATAAAGAGAATATAAAATGTTTGTTTGATTTACCTATCATTCATTGGAGAACATACCAGCGTTTATTAAAGTACGAAGAAGTGAATAATCCCCATTGGAGCTCAATTCTTGGCGTTTTTAATGATTCGGAGACAAAGCTACTTCGCAAGGATAAAGAATTATTGATGGCTGACTGTATATTTGTGGCTAGTTCTTTTACAAAACAATCTATATTAGATGATTTTCCTTACCCATTGAAGACTCCTATTAAAGTTATTCCTTATGGCTTCCCTAATGTTACTTTAGATAAAGTATATATTCCTGTTGAAAATCGCAAAATACGGTTGCTATACGTAGGGCGTTTAAGTCAGGCCAAGGGACTTAGCTATTTGTTTGAAGCATTGGATGGTTTGTATGATAGGTTTAGTTTAACTGTTGTTGGTAATGGAGATATTGATAGATGTACTCCTTTAAAAGAGGCTTTGTTAAATACTAATCATATATCTTATTTGGAACATAATAAAGTCTTGGATTCAATGCGTGAGCATGATATTCTAGTATTTCCTTCTTTATTTGAAGGTTTTGGGCTTGTTATAACAGAAGCAATGTCACAAGGAACTCCAGTAATCACAACGGAGAGGACGTGTGGGCGAGATTTGATTCAGTCTGGAGAAAATGGATGGTTAGTGGAAGCTGGATCTGTATTGGCGATTCGTAATTGTTTACTCAATATTTTAAAATATCCAGAGGATATTGAGCGAGTAGGGAAGAATGCTATGGAAACAGCTCAACAAAGACCATGGTCTCGTTATGGAGAAGAGTTAGTTGCATCAATAAATACATTTTTATTATTTGATAGATGATTATAGGAAGAATTGCAAAACGTAACGAACGATATATTTACTACAAATTAGCTGTTTGGCTTTATCTTTTTTTGTTAATATTTGAAGGAGCTCTAAGAAAATGGATTTTTCCTAGCTTAGCTACTCCTTTATTATTGGTTCGCGAACCTATTGTTATTTGGTTATTTTGTGTTGGGATACAACACAGATGGATACAGAATGTTTTTGCCAGATGTTTAATGATTTTTGGAGTGATTGCTTTTGTAACTGCATTATTATTTGCTCATCATAATTTGTATGTAGCACTTTATGGTCTACGAATATATTTATTTCATTTTTCTTTTATCATAGTGGCTGTTAAAATATTAAATAGGGAAGACGTTCTTAGGATGTGTAAATGCATCCTTTATCTTTCTATTCCAATGACAATTTTAATAATAATACAATTCTACTTTCCTCAAAGCGCATGGGTAAACCGTGGAATAGGTGGCGACATGGAGGGGGCAGGTTTTGGAGGGGCATTGGGATATTTTCGACCACCTGGAACTTTCTCTTTTACTTTGGGGTATGTTGCCTTTCAAGGACTAGTATGCTCTATCTTAATATATTTTTTTCTTAAAAATAGTGAATTGAGGTATGAGCAACGTATTAATCGTTGGATGTTGTATGTGATGATAATTTGCTATATTTTATCGGTACCGTATTCTATTTCTCGTACATTGATGTTCACCACAGTGATTTCGTTAGCTTTTCTATTTATTGCCATCTTATTAGATAAGTCGAATAGAGTACAGTTTATTGTGTCTATATGTGCGATCTTATTGTTGCTTTGGGGAGCAACGAGTCTGGGATTGTTTGGTAAAAGTGTAGATGTTTTTATGGAACGTTTCACTACAGCTAATGAAGTTGAAGGTGGATTGGCGAAAGGTGTTATAGGAGAGCGTTTATTGGGAGGTATTGTTGATAGTTTAGTAGATTTTGATATTCCAATTTTGGGATATGGTTTGGGTATAGGAACTAATGCTGGTGCAAAATTGGTAAGTGCAAATATGTATACATATTTTAATGCGGAAAATGGGTATGGTATGATTATAGGTGAGTGTGGATTACTATTGGGATGGCTAATTGTTGGATGTCGTGTAGCATGGGGAATTAATATTTTGAAAAGGTCGTTGATCTATATTCGAAGATATAACGATTTACTTCCTTGGTGTTTATCTTCTTTCGCTTTTGTTGAGATAGTGAATGGACAGATTGGAACTCCAATGTCTCTAGGGTTTATTGTGATGAGTATGATATTGACAATGTCAGCATTAAAAAGGATATAACATGGAGATAACTTTTTTTCATTGGGCATATGGCGATGACTCAAGTATTAAGAGAAGTTTTATGCCCTTAATTAGGGAATTAAGGAAGAGATCTGTAGTTTATGAATATAGTGTCCCATATATAGGAAGTAATCCTATACATGTAGTGAAGAATATTTTATTTGTATATAGGAAACGTTCTAGAAATGGTGTGAATCATATCACAGGAGATATCCATTATTGTATTATAGGTTTGTTAGGAGCAAAATCAGTTCTGACGATTCACGATGATTTTGCATTTACAACAGCAAAGAAAGGCGTTTTTGATCGATTATATAAATGGATTTTTTGGCTTTATTTGCCAATAAAATTGGCGAATAAGGTATTATGTATTAGTCCGACAACAAAAGAAGCCATTGATGGATTAGTGAAAAATGATAAGACTGAAGTATTTCCACAACATTCTCTTTCAGAGAATTATACATATTCAGAGGACAGAAAAGTGAGCTCTTCTTCTGTTATATTACAAGTAGGGACTCTTCCACAAAAGAATCTAGAAACTACATTAAAAGCATTGAGGAATAGTACTTATGAATTGCATGTTATTAGAAAAATGACATGTCAACAAATACAGTTGGCTAAAGAGTTGAATGTGCGTGTTTGTAATAAATATGACTTGTCCGATGAGCAAATTGTTGATGAATATAAAAAAGCAGATGTTCTCGTTTTTCCATCTTTACAAGAAGGCTTTGGAATGCCAATAATAGAAGCACAAGCTGTGGGATGTCCTGTCATAACATCAAATAGGTTTCCTATGTCATGGGTTGCAGATGGGGGGGCTCTTTTATTGAATGACCCATTAGATGAATATGAACTTAAAGCTTGTATAGAAAAGGTCTTGGATAATCTGGATTTCAGAAATAACTTGGTGCAAAGTGGATTGAGAAATATAGAGAGATTTACTTTGAAAAATGTAGTGGATAGATTTATTGAACTTTATCAATCATTATAATAGATATGAATAGGTTTTGTTTGACAGGAGGAGGGAATAAGATTATTTTAGGAACAGCTGCTTCGAAAGCCCCTCAAGATGTATGTAGCATATTAGAGAAATATGGTTATAAGAATCTGTATTTGACAGTTGGGCAGGAACAGTCTGCAATTAAACGTATATTTAATAAATTTATTCAATTGTATAAAATTAGCCGTATGATTCCCAACCATTCAATTATTTTAATGCAATATCCATTATATACTTTTTTATTTTTTACATTACCTTTTTATAGAAGATGTATAAAAAAACAATTACTAATTCATGACATCGATTCAATCCGTATAAATGGAAAACTATCATGGCTTGAGAAAATCACATTATCTCAATTTGATGAAATAATTGTTCATACGAATGAAATGAAAAATTATTTGGAAAGAAGTTTATCTGTCCAATGCAAAATTTATGTTTTGTCTTGCTTTGATTATCTTGTTGACAATTATTGTTTTTACGGTAACCAACGTTCAAAAACTTATAATCTTTGTTTTGCAGGAAACATAGATAAAAGTGTGTATCTACAAGAATTTTTATCTCAATGTCCTAGTATGCACCTCTATTTATATGGTAGTTGGAGTGAGAAAGTAAAACTTCAGGGCAATTTTGAGTATATGGGAAAATTTACTCCAAGTGATGTCGGATATTTGGAAGGCAGTTGGGGAATTGTGTGGGATGGTGATACTGCGAAAACTTGTGATGGCACATGGGGAGAATACTTAAGAATTATAGCATCTCATAAAGTGTCGTTATATATAGTTTCAGGACTGCCTCTTATAGTGTGGAAGCAATCGGCAATGGCGAAGTTTGTGGAAAAAGAAGGATTGGGATTACTTGTAGATTCTTTATTTGAGGTTGAAAATAAAATTGCCAATGTCTCGGATGAGCAATATCAGTGTTTTATATGTAATTTGCAGAAGTGGGGAGATAGATTAAATAGAGGAGCAATGCTTGAGAATGTATTAAATGATATAAAATGAAAAATGTAATAAGAGCTTTGATCGTATTATTTCCATGGAGAATTAAACGTTTTTTACTTGTTAAATTGTTTCACTATAAAATCCATCCGACAGCTAAGATCGGTTTTTCGTTTATCTATCCTGCTTTTTTAGAGATGGCAGAAAATGCTACTATTGGCTCATTTAATGTTGCCATTCATTTGGATAAAATGGTAATAGGTAAGAATTCATCGATCGGAAGATGTAATTGGATTACTGGCTTTTCAACTAGCATACCTTCTCAACATTTTATTCATGATGAAACAAGAAAGAGTGAATTAATTATAGGAGAAGAATCGGCAATCACGAAGTACCATCATGTAGACTGCACCAATCAAATTATTATTGGTGATTATGTTACCATTGCTGGGTATTATTCACAGTTCCTAACTCATTCAATTGATGTGTATGAAGGAAGACAAGACTCCCGACCAATTTTTATAGAAGATTATTGTTTTGTTGGTACAGGGGTCAAAGTATTAGGAGGAAGTAAGTTGCCTGCTTATTCTGTTCTAGGGGCGGGAGCCGTATTGAACAAGCAATATGAGCAAAAGTGGACAGTATATGGAGGAGTACCGGCAAAAGTAATAAAAAAACTTCCTGTTACATCCAAATATTTCACGAGAGAAAAAGGTTTTGTATTCTAAATTTTATAAATGAAATATTGTTATGAAGGTTGTTCATTATATTCCTACGATAGATCGAAATTTTGGGGGAACTACATTCTATATGCAGTTATTAGGAAATGAATTAGGGAAATTGGTAGAGTTACACATTATAACTCACTCATCAAGTCATCCTGTAGAAATAAAAAATAGTATAGTACATACTATCGCAGAATTTAAGTATTATAGGATAATGAAAAGGCAATTTAAAACACTTTTACAAACAATAAACCCTGATGTATATCATGTAAATGGATGTTGGACTCCTAGTTGTGCATTTACTCAAAAATGGGCACAAGAAATGGGATATAAAGTAATAATTACTCCGCATGGAATGTTAGAACCATGGATTTTAGCGCGCCATTATTGGACACGAAAAATCCCAGCATTATTACTTTATCAAAAACGTGCTATTAGAAAATCAAATTATTTACATGCTACTGCTGAAAGTGAAAGAGAAAATCTGCTTAAATTGGGATATAATAATAAAGTAGTTGTTGTTGCTAATGGAATAGAAGTAGATGATATAATGATAAAATCAACATGGACAAAAAAATATAAAATTTTATTTTTATCTAGGGTACATGTAAAGAAGGGAATTGAATTATTAATAGAAGCATCTGCGCGTATAAAAGAACAGCTAAAAGACTATCAGATAATTATAGCAGGAGAAGGGCAAGAGGATTATGTACAAGAATTGAGAGATAAAACAACGAAAATGGGAGTAAATACTCTTTTTGATTTTTGTGGTGGAGTATATGGGGAGGATAAATGGAATTTGTACAGAAGTGCTGACCTGTTTGTACTTCCTACTTTTGCGGAAAATTTTGGGCTTGTAATAGCAGAGGCGTTGGCCTGCGGGACTCCAGTGCTAACAACTAAAGGGACACCATGGAAGGAATTAGAGGAGCTAAAGTGTGGATGGTGGATAGATATAAATGTAGAATCATTGGTATTAGCGTTGGAACATTTTTTACAGTTGTCAGAAAGTTCTTTGAAAGTAATGGGTACTACTGGACGCAAATTAATAGAGGAAAAATATGCTTCAGAGAAAATGGCTCAAAGAATGATGGATTTATATAAAATAATATGATGAAAGTTGATTTAAAACAAGGTGCTAAGATTCATTATCATTCAAAAGGAATGATGGTAAAAAGGATATTATGGATGATTGTAAAAATTACGTTGTTTCGCTTTTCTTTTCGAACATGGTTTGGATACCGTTGTTTTTTATTAAGATTGTTTGGAGCAAAAATTGGGAAAGGTGTACGAATATATAGCAATACAGATATTGTTTTTCCTTGGAATTTGGAAATCGGTGATCATACAATAATAGCAGGAGATACTTTGATTTATACATGGGGATATATAAAAATAGGTTCAGATGTCAATATATCTCACAAGGTACAGATTTGTGCCGCTAGTCATGATTATACAGACCCATTATTTCGTGTTATTTTCAATCCAGTTGTCATAGAAGATCAAGTTTGGATTTGTACACAAGCTTTTGTAGGGCCAGGCGTGGTTGTAAAAGAGGGGGCGTTATTGGGTGCATGTTGTGTTTTGATGAAGGATGCAGAGGCTTGGACTATATATGCGGGGAATCCTGCACGTAAAGTTAATGAAAGAATACTCGTGAAAAAATCTAAAATTTGATCGTTGTGTATTAATTGGTTAAAAGCGAAAATAGGAGAGCATGGATAGTCTATATTTTTTTGTTTAGAATATAAAGATGAAAGGAAATAATTGAGAAGAGTAATTTTCTATAAAAATGAAAGGCATTTATATACTTTTTGAGTAGAATAAAATCTAATAATATTTTATGAAAATATCGATTATTACTTCGTGCTATAATCGTGCGGCGACGATACGTGGTGCAATAGAGAGTGTACTTGCACAAGATTATGACAACATTGAGTATATTATCGTGGATGGTGCTTCGACTGATGGTACGATGGATATAGTGAATGAATATCGTGCTAGGGTGGCGAAGATTATCAGTGAGCCTGATCATGGAATGTATGAAGCCATTAATAAGGGAATTCGTGTGGCTACAGGTGATGTAATAGGGTTGTTGCATTCGGATGATTTTTTCTATGATAATGGGGTGGTAAGCCGTATTGCGGAGCGTATGAGAATCACTCGGGCCGACTTCTTGTATGGAGATGGGCTTTTTGTGAGTCCTGATAATACAAATAAGGTAGTACGTAACTGGATTGGAGGTAGTTATCGACTTTGGAAAGTGCGTCACGGTTGGTTGCCACTGCATCCTACTTGTTACATCCGTCGCGAGGTGATAAATCGTTTAGGACTCTATAATGAAAGCTATAAAATAGCAGCAGATAGCGATTTGTTGTTGCGCTATCTTATTACAGGAGGACTTACGACAACTTATTTAGGGGAGTATATTGTAAAGATGCGTATGGGAGGACTTTCTACCGACAGTGCTAAACGTAAAAAAATGTGGGATGAGGATATACGGGTGTATGCTTCACACGGTATGGCTCCTACATTGACGAAGTTGGAGAAAATGGCATGGAAAGTGCCGCAGTTTGTATTAGCATTGTTGAAACGGTAATTGATATATTGCTTTAGAGTACGATGTTTAGATGATTTCTTCATTCAGAAGAAAATAATTGTGGCTTAGGCTGGGTGTTTTCAGGTTTACTTACTATCTTTGTAGTGAAGATGCTATTAATTGTATTTTAATATGCAAAAAGAGGAAATATTACGATTGATCAAAGAAACAATAGCTAAGACAATACCATCTGGCGCTAAAGTTATTTTATTCGGATCACAAGCTCGTGGAGATGCTAGGGAGGATTCGGATTGGGATATTCTTATTTTACTGAATAAAGATAAAGTTGAATTAGATGACCATGATTATATTTCTTATCCTTTTTTTGAACTTGGATGGACTATTGACGTACAAATTCATCCCATTCTTTATACTTTTAAGGACTGGATGGAAAGGAGCTTTTCACCATTTTACAAGAATGTAGAACGAGAGGGGGTTGATTTATGTTAAGTGCAGAAGAAGAAATTCTTCCCCTTATTGATAAGACTGTAATGTTTATTTCTAAAATGGAGGATTTGTTGACTTTTAAGTAGGGGATAGTGAAGTCCCTTATTTTATCTCAAATTCTTGAAATATGCCCGTACCTTTTGCATTTGAATATAGCTCATCTAAAAGTTTTTTCTGTCATAGAATTAAATTCACTGCTAGTTTTGTGTTATAGAATGAAAGCAGTATATTTGTATGTACCATAATTAAAAGGTTGTAACATGTATGAGCAATAAAATATATCCTATTGGTATCCAGAACTTCGAGAAAATCCGTCAAGACGGTTATTTCTATGTTGATAAAACGGCCTTGATGTATCAGATGGTAAAGACCGGGAGTTATTACTTTTTGAGTCGTCCGCGCCGTTTTGGAAAGAGTCTGCTGATCTCTACCCTGGAAGCATATTTTCAAGGGAAGAAGGAACTTTTTGCTGGATTGATGGTGGAGAAGCTCGAAAAAGATTGGATAGAACATCCAATTTTGCATCTTGACCTTAATATTGAGAAGTATGATGTTCCGGAGAGTCTGGATAATATTTTGGATAAATCGTTGACTGCTTGGGAAAAACTTTATGGTGCCGAACCATCGGAACGTTCGTTCTCCCTACGCTTTGCCGGTATTATAGAACGCGCTTATGAAAAGACCGGACAACGGGTGGTTATTCTGGTGGATGAATATGATAAGCCGATGTTGCAGGCAATTGGCAATGAGGACTTACAGAAGCAATTCCGGGATACATTGAAGCCTTTCTACGGGGCTTTGAAGACGATGGACGGCTGCATCAAGTTTGCGTTGCTGACCGGAGTTACAAAATTTGGCAAGGTGAGCGTATTCAGTGACTTGAATAATTTGAAGGATATTTCAATGGATGAACGCTTTGTGGATATTTGCGGTATCACAGAGAAAGAAATACACGACAATCTGGAGGAGGAATTGCATCAGTTGGCAGACAAACAGAAGATGAGTTATGAGCAGGTGTGCGCAGAATTGAAAGAATGTTATGATGGTTATCACTTTATGGAACATTCCATCGGAATCTATAACCCTTTCAGTCTGTTGAACACGTTTGATAAGATGAAGTTCGGTAGCTACTGGTTTGAGACGGGGACACCCACTTATCTGGTGAACTTGTTGAAGAAGCATCACTATGATTTGGAACGGATGGCTCATGAGGAAACAGATGAACAGGTGTTGAACAGTATCGACTCGGAATCTAGTAATCCCATTCCGGTGATTTACCAGAGCGGATATCTCACCATTAAGGGGTATGACGAACGTTTTGGTATATATCGTTTAGGTTTTCCGAATCGTGAGGTGGAAGAGGGGTTTGTCCGTTTCCTGCTTCCTTATTATGCGAACGTGAATAAGGTGGAGTCTCCTTTTGAAATTCAGAAGTTTGTCCGTGAAGTTGAATCTGGTGATTATAACTCTTTCTTCCGTCGTTTGCAAAGTTTCTTTGCGGACACCGGCTATGACGTGATTCGCGAGCAGGAGCTGCACTACGAAAATGTGCTTTTTATCGTTTTCAAACTCGTTGGCTTCTATACCAAAGTGGAATATCATACGAGCGAAGGACGCATTGACCTTGTGTTGCAGACGGACAAATTCATCTATGTCATGGAATTTAAGTTGAACGGTACGGCAGAAGAAGCCTTGAGGCAGATTAACGAGAAACATTATTCACTTCCTTTTGAAGCGGATAATCGTAAGCTTTTTAAAGTGGGGGTAAACTTTAGTTCGCAAACAAGAAATATAGAAAAATGGATAGTGGAAGAGTAATACCTTTTATCTCATATTCCTAAAGTATGCACGTATCTTCCTCATAATCTTGATTCCCATTACCACCCCATCGAATATCGCCATGCCTGTATTGAACGAACGCATAATGGCATCCGCTTTGTTGGTAGCCGGAGCTAGCGGAGCGAATATCTCGCGTGTTGTGGCAGTCATGGCTTTCTTTTGAGCATGAATCTCATTTAGAAGTTTCTTTTTACGTTCTGCGATTTCTTCTAAAGTAATTTTCTGTGGTGGTGTTTGTGCACTCATAATTTATTTATTTGAATCGGTTAAAAATAAATTAGCGAGGAAGTTCACCATCGGAGAGATGATGAGCTGCTTGCGGAAAATAATAACTAGGAAGATAAGGACGATGTTGATACCGGCAATAATGGCAAAACTAGCCATGAGACCACCGACCAATGGCTCTAATATGTAAGCCAATGCAAAAAGCAGGTAAAACAGGGCTACCATGCCTAAGATAATAAGTACTAATATCATGATTAACGTTGAGAATAGTATGGTTAACTTTTCCGTTAATTCTAATTTGGTATATTCTTTCTGAAGTTCTAAATATTTCTTGAACTCGAAAAATAACTGCTGGAAATTCTCAATACTTTTATCGTCTGCAAACATGGTCGCTCTGTTTTAGTCTGTTGTTACTCATTTATCTGCTATTTCTCCCTTCATCTCAGCTGCAATCTCGTCAACAAGATTTTCCATCTCATTACGGTTGAGCTTGATACCTTTCTTACGGAGAATCTCTGCAATTTTATGACGAGTATCTTCTCCCTTCTCAGGAGCAAATAAAATACCAAGGGCTGCGCCTACGGCTGCACCACCCAGAAAAGCTGCTAATACATTCAATCCTTTCATAATTTGTAATGTTTAAAATGATTATGATACAACAAATATAACATTTTTATTGAAAGGTTGTTCATGAAAACGAAAAAAAAGTGCTCAGTTTTATATTTATTTTTTTCTTCTTCGGTTTAATCTTATTTAACTGACTTTCGAGACTAACCAATATAACTTAAGGCGTACTTTTGCCAACTAATATTGTAAATTGAAACATAATGGAAGCTAAAATTGTTTTTATTACCGGTGCCAGTAGCGGAATTGGTGAAGGTTGTGCCCGTAAGTTTGCCAAAGAGGGATGGAACTTGATTCTGAATGCACGCACCGTGTCGAAGTTGGAGGAACTGAAGGCTGAATTGGAAAAAATGTATGGTGTGCGGGTATATATACTTCCTTTTGATGTACGTGACCGGAAGCAGGCTGCTGCAGCTTTGGAATCTTTGCCCGAAGAATGGAAGGCGATTGATGTGCTGGTCAACAATGCCGGACTGGTGATTGGCGTAGATAAGGAGTTTGAGGGGAGTCTGGATGAGTGGGACATCATGATCGATACGAATATAAGAGGGTTGCTGGCTATGACACGCATGGTAGTACCCGGTATGGTGGAACGCGGACGCGGACATGTTATCAATATCGGTTCTATTGCCGGTGATGCCGCTTATCCCGGAGGAAGCGTGTATTGTGCGACTAAAGCTGCTGTAAAAGCTCTGTCGGACGGTTTGCGGATTGACTTGGTGGATACACCATTGAGAGTAACGAATATTAAGCCGGGTATGGTGGAAACAAATTTTACGGTAGTACGTTATCGTGGAGATAAAGAGGCTGCTGATAATTTTTACAAAGGGATTCGTCCGTTGACGGGAGATGATATTGCCGAAACTGTCTATTTTGCCGCATCGGCTCCCGAGCATATTCAGATTGCGGAGGTGCTTTTAATGCCTACTTATCAGGCTACGGGTACTATTTCGTACAAGAAAAAGACGGAATAGAGGTTTTTTTGCCGGATTTCTTTGCCGGATGATAAAATTTCTATTATTTTGTTGCCCGAAACTAAAT
>ERZ857775.997-NODE-997-length-36759-cov-6.318576_pt1 | contig 36759 bp, 30 predicted proteins | sample MGYA00519698_ERZ857775 | MGnify/ENA primary metagenome ERZ857775 (study PRJEB31778, sample SAMEA3449363) | human gut metagenome | biome: human gut; feature: human-associated habitat; material: faeces | place: United Kingdom | collected 2010/2012 ...
GAAACGCAGGCTGCAACGCCGAAAGCAGTAAAGGCCGCGTATGACCTTGCTAACGGTAAATATACTGCGCAGGATGCCAGCACGACGCGAAAAGGCCTTGTCCAGCTCAGTAGCGCCACCAACAGCACGTCTGAAACGCAGGCTGCAACGCCGAAAGCAGTAAAGGCCGCGTATGACCTTGCTAACGGTAAATATACTGCGCAGGATGCCAGCACGACGCGAAAAGGCCTTGTCCAGCTCAGTAGCGCCACCAACAGCACGTCTGAAACGCAGGCTGCAACGCCGAAAGCAGTAAAGGCCGCGTATGACCTTGCTAACGCAAAATATACCGCTCAGGACGCCACGACGGCACAAAAAGGGATAGTCCAGCTCAGTAGTGCCACCAACAGCACGTCTGAAACACTGGCCGCGACATCGAAAGCTGTTAAGGCGGTAATGGATGAAACGAACAAGAAAGCGCCCTTAAATAGTCCTGCACTGACCGGAACGCCAACAACACCAACTGCGCGACAGGGAACGAATAATACCCAAATCGCAAGCACGGCTTTCGTTATGGCTGCGATTGCCGCCCTTGTAGATTCGTCACCTGATGCACTGAACACGCTGAACGAGCTGGCTGCGGCGCTGGGCAACGACCCGAATTTTGCGACCACCATGACTAACGCGCTTGCGGGTAAGCAACCGAAAGATGCCACCCTGACGGCGCTGGCCGGACTTACTACTGCGGCAGGCAAGTTTCCGTATTTTACGGGGAATGATGTCGCCAGCCTGGCAACCCTGACAAAAGTCGGGCGGGATATTCTTGCGAAATCGACCGTTGCTGCCGTTATCGAATACCTCGGTTTACGAGAACTCGGCACAAGCGGGGAGAAAATACCGTTACTCAGTACAGCGAATACCTGGACTAATCGACAAACATTCAGCGGTGGCCTTTCTGGTGAACTATCCGGCAATGCTTCTACAGCTGCAAAATTAAAAACTGCCAGGAAAATAAGCAATGTGGCTTTTGATGGTTCCTCCGATATCACATTAAAAGCAAGTCATGTTGGTGCGTTTGCCTTAGGGAAAACAGGAAGCACCGTTGCGAATGATAAAGCAGTTGGATGGAACTGGAGTAGCGGAGCCTATAACGCAAATATTAGTGGTGCATCAACGTTAATTATTCATTTTTATATGGGAGACGGAAGTTGTCCTGCAGCTCAGTTTCGGATTAATTATAAAAATGGCGGTATTTTTTATCGTTCAGCCCGTGATGGTTATGGTTTTGAAGCCGACTGGTCCGAATTTTACACCACCACCAGAAAACCTTCAGCAGGAGATGTTGGTGCACTGCCGTTATCTGGTGGTCAACTGAATGGTGCACTGGGTATCGGAACATCCAGTGCTCTTGGCGGTAATTCGATTGTATTGGGTGATAATGACACGGGCTTTAAACAAAATGGCGATGGTAATCTGGATGTTTATGCTAATTACGTCCATGTTATGCGCTTTGTTCCCGGAAGCATTCAAAGTAATAAGACCATAAATATTACGGGGCGTGTTAATCCCTCGGATTACGGTAACTTTGATTCCCGTTATGTGAAAGATGTTCGACTTGGTTCACAGCAATATTATGGAGTGAACAACTGGCGAACATGGAATTTCCAGTGCCCTTCAGGTCATGTATTGTCTGGTATTAATGTTCAGGATACAGGGTCTAACTCTGCCGATAATATAGCGGGTGTTTATTACAGACCCGTTCAAAAGTATATAAATGGCACCTGGTATAATGTAGCGAGCGTTTAATATGATGCACTTAAAGAACATAAAAGCGGGTAATGCTAAAACACTGGAACAGTATGAGTTAACAAAGAAACACGGAGTTATCTGGCTTTACTCTGAGGACGGAAAAAACTGGTATGAGGAAGTGAAAAACTTTCAGCCAGACACCATAAAGATTGTTTACGATGAAAATAATATTATTGTCGCCATCACCAGAGATGCCTCCACGCTTAATCCCGAAGGTTTTAGCGTCGTCGAGGTTCCCGATATAACGGCCAATCGTCGGACCGATGATTCCGGTAAGTGGATGTTTAAGGACGGAGCTGTGGTTAAACGGATTTATACGGCTGACGAACAGCAACAACAGGCCGAATCACAAAAGGCCGCATTGCTTTCCGAAGCTGAATCAGTCATCCAGCCGCTGGAACGCGCTGTCAGGCTGAATATGGCAACAGACGAGGAACGCACACGACTGGAAGCATGGGAACGCTACAGTGTTCTGGTCAACCGTGTGGATACGGCAAATCCTGAATGGCCACAAAAGCCTGAATAAAAATTAAGGCCCGTTATCGGGCCTTGTCTCATTCAGGTTGTTCGGGAAATGTTACTGGCAGGCTGGAGGTGTCTGTGGATTCGACTTTCTGCGCATAGAGCATCCACTCGGTTAATTTTTGTTTATTCTCGTCGGAAATGATGCCCAGCCGTAGCTGTGAGTCCCATAGCTGAGTTTTATCCCTGACAAGTTGCAACAGGCTCTGCTTTTCATTTTCCGCTTGTTGCCTCTGCTCTTCCTCGGTATAAGTTCGCTTTACCACTACGCCATCTTTGAACATCCATTTCCCCGAAATATCAGCCCGGCGATTTGCTGTAATATCAGGTAATTCAACGACGCTTGCGCCTTCCGGATTAATTGCTGAAACATCCTTTTCAATACAAATAATAACGCCGTTATGGTCATAGACCATTTTCAAAGTGTCTGGCTGGAAATTCTTTTGTTCCTCATACCAGTTTTTTCCATCAGCTGAATAAAGCCATTTGATGTTAAATTGCTTTGTTAGCTGGTATTGCTCTTTTGTTTTAGGGTTGCCAGCAGTAATGTTTTTTAAGTGCATCATCGTTAAATACTCCCCGCGTTATACCACGTCCCATTAATGCAATACTGAATTGGCCTTGCCTGTGTTGTATCAATTAATTCATCACGGTTTCCGTTAACTGAACCCGTAACGACATAACCTGACCTGTCAGACCAGCCGGGACCATTCCATGTCTGAACAGATGACAGACCGCCAAGGCGAATACCTGTAATAAACCTTGAGTTACATTCTGTCCGCGTATATGCACCAACATCTCCCGCTGAAGGTTTTCGTGTCGTGGTATAGAAATCTGACCAACCTAATTCAAACCCATAACCATCACGAGCCGACCTGTAGGAAATGCCACCATTTTTATAATTCACACGGAATTGTACGGCAGGACAGCTACCAGCATTTATATTAAAGTGAAGAATTAATGCAGATGCACCACCAATCATGGCGTTATATGCACCACTATCCCAATTCCATCCAACGGATGTATCACCATTAACAGTATTACCTGTTTGTCGGAGTGCAAATGCATTGACATTTTTGGCACTAATTGAAATATCGCTAGAACCATCAAAACCAACTCCAGCAATTTTTCGTGCTGTTTTCAGCTTTGTTGCAGTAGCGGCATTGCCGGACAGTTCCCCAGAAAGGCCACCGCTGAATGTTTGTCGATTGGTCCAGGTATTCGCTGTACTGAGTAACGGTATTTTCTCCCCGCTTGTGCCGAGTTCTCGTAAACCGAGGTTTTAAATAATGGCCGTTTCTGGCCTGCATGGCATGATTTGCGCTTTTGGACGGGAGATTCAGTGTGCTGATTGGCTATGTAAGGGTATCAACAAATGACCAGAATACAGACCTGCAACGAAACGCTCTTGTTTGTGCAGGATGTGAACAAATATTTGAAGATAAATTAAGCGGGACAAAGACAGACCGACCGGGATTAAAACGCGCTTTAAAGCGCCTTCAAAAAGGTGACACGCTGGTTGTCTGGAAACTGGATCGCCTCGGGCGAAGCATGAAACATCTGATTTCTCTCGTCGGGGAACTACGGGAGCGAGGGATTAATTTTCGCAGTCTGACCGACAGCATAGACACATCTTCTCCAATGGGGCGTTTTTTCTTCCACGTGATGGGTGCCCTGGCTGAAATGGAACGTGAATTAATTGTTGAACGTACACTGGCCGGGCTGGCGGCAGCGCGCGCAAGGGGGCGCACAGGCGGACGTCGACCGAAGCTGACAAAAGAACAGCATGAGCAAATAGCAAGGCTAATCAAAAACGGGCACGACAGAAAACAACTGGCAATAATTTACGGCATTGGCACATCGACGATTTATCGTTATCACCCTGTAGGCGATATACAGACTGAAGAAACAACCGGGCAGACTCAGGAAAATGAAAACCGCTAATCTGACCATTAGCGGTTTTTGTGTTAAATCAGAACAGCCCTTTAACTGAACTGGCCGCGCTGTTAAGAGATGATGTCACCTTATCTTTGAAGCCGGACAGCATATCACTGAACGATGAGGATTGCAGGCGCTCCCGCAAATCCTCATCACAGCGTTCAAGAGTCAGTGAAAATTCTATCTTTTTCGCCTTACCGTAGCGATCAAACTCGGAGCGGGTCGTATTCGTTTCAGTCAGGACATACATGCCGTAAATCTGCCCGACGCCATCAATCAAAGGCCAGGGTCGTCCTGTATACGCCTGCGTGGTCAGCAGCGACAGCGACACTTCGCCACCTGTAATTTCAGGATAAAGCACACCAGAAAGAACGATGCGATCATCACCTGCACCGATATACTGCCAGCTTGCTGAACGGTTAACGCGTTCATTTTTCACATGCCGCCAGCTTTTGTTTTGCTGTAACTGCTGATGCGGCAGCGTGCGCAGCTCAAAAACAAACATGCCGTAGATCATCATCATGGCCATGACTCCTCAATCTTTATCGTAAAAACTGCCACGCCCGGCACGGGCGCGCCGTTCCATTTCTGCCCTGACCATTTCACCGACCAGTTTCGCCAGTTCGCGGGGATTCTGCGTAACAACGTTATGCAGATGAACATGAATTTCACCACCAAATCCGGAGGCAACAGGCTCCCGGTTACGGGAAGTTACAGGAACTGATGCCACTGGAGATCGTATAGCCTCCGCCACCGGGCGGGAGCTGGCCGCAACAACAGGGACCAGCGCCGGAGGCAGCGGAGCCGGGACCACGGGTGTGATATTAATTGCGGGGGCAGGCTTACTGACCTGCGCAATCTTCCGCTCCTGCCACTCCCCACGAACAGCAAGTGCTCGGGGCAGGTTTTTAAAGACAATATCGCCGGGGCCAATGCGTTTTTTCGTCTCCTCAACCAGCTTACCTGTGTTATCAGCAATTTTGCTGAGTCTGCGCAGCGTACCGGTATTGCTGTCTGTGAGCGGTTTATTGTCTTTGGGGTTATCACCTCCGGTGCCATTGCCATTTTCCACAGGCTTCGGCGGATTGATTTTCGCCAGGTCCCCCTGAAGCAAGGCAACCTTGTCCTGAAGAATGGCCGCACGCTGTGCGTCTTCGATTTTCTTGCGCGCCCTTTCCGCTTCATCCGGAAGCACACCAAGCTTTTCAAGTATCCACGCCAGCGTATCCAGCAACATTTTTGCAGGTGTCAGAACAAGTTGTAACGCACCGCCAAGAACGTTACCGAATATCTCGCCAGCACTGGTACATTTATCCAGAGTTTCCTTGCTGGACTCCATCGGAGACAGCAGCGATTTAAACCAGTTAAACACCTGGCTGATCCCACTCCCGATTGCGTCAAAAACAGGACCAAACCGTTCAAAGGTTTCGCGCAACGGGGTCAGCCTTTCCATAATCCCGCTGAACACCCCGGCAAAAAATGCCCTGATGGGATCCCAGTATTTCCAGATGAGAACGGCAGCTCCGGCAAGCGCAGCCACGATAAGGCCGACCGGACTGAACAACGCCCCGATAGCGCCCCCCAGTAACGAAACGGAACCCGTCACCATTCCCCATAGTGCTGGCAGGAGTCTGACAGCATTCATTGAACCGGTCAGGAGGGAAAAGCCAAGACGCAGTTTTGCCAGCGGGCCAGCAAGCACACCAATAGCCAGCGACAACGAGCCAACCGTTGCAGTCATTGCCAGCAACGCACCGCCTGCTATCAGTAGCTGGCGCGTCAGTACCGGATGGGCCTGCGCCAGCGAGGTGATTTTTTCAAGCACCCGCGTGAGCCACTGCGTGACAGAACGCAGCGGACCGTCAACCAGATCACTGATGCGAATACGAAGACCTTCCCATGCGCTGTCGAGATTTTTCAGGTCCCCATCAAGATTATCGGCCATTACTTTTGCAACGCGATCGGCCTCTCCCCTTGCCCCCTGCAATTCTCTGGTCAGTTTTTGCAGCTCTCCTGAACCAGCCGCCGCAACAAGCGTCTGCAAACCAACGAACGCCTCTTCTCCGGCGATGTCCTTGAAGAAGGAAACCTGGTCCACCTGTCCGTATTTTTGTGTCGCCTTATAGAGATCAAGCAGCACATCCTCCATCGGGCGCATTTTGCCTCTGGCGTCAGCAACTGACACCCCCAGCTCTTTCAGCGCATCAGCCGCAGCTTTTGGCGGTGATGCAAGGCGGGACAGACTTGCGCGCATGGCCGTACCAGCATCGCTTCCACGAAGACCATTATTGGCAAGCATCCCGGCCATGGCTGCCGCTTCTTCAAGACTGATACCAAGTTTTGCGGCAACCGGACCGGTATACTTCATGGTTTCGCCCAGCGCGCGTAAATCAGTATTGGTCCGGGTGAATGCCGCTGTCAGCGTATCGCCAACCCGGTCCATTTGATCGGCTGTCAGGTTGAACTGTGTGAGGATATTGGAGCCTATATCAGCCGTCTCGCCGAGTTCGACGCCACCTGCCAGCGCCATATTAAGAACACCGGGCAATGCGGCCTGAATGGCCTGCGGAGTAAAACCAGCCATTGCCAGAAAGCTCTGCCCACTGGCGGCATCACTCGCAGTAAACTGTGTTTCAGAGCCAAGTTTTAACGCCTGCTCACGCAGCGCCTTAAACTGCGGGCTGTTTTTGTCGATTCGCGTCAGCGCCTGAACGCGGGACATCTCTTTGCCGAACCCGATCGCGGGCTGCAAAAAACGCCCGGCAGCATAGCCGCCCGCCGCTGCCGCACCAATTGCCAGCGCACCACCTGTTTTCAGTTTTCCCGCGGTTTCCTGCGCGCGCGAATACCGCTCACGAGCCTGCGTTACACGCGCAAGCGCCTGCCGTTCGCGTTCAAGCTGGTTGTTGTATTGTTCGGTGCGTCTGATGGCCTGCTGGATGGTGTTATCGCTGCCTGTCAGGGAAATGCCGTGGCGTTTCAGTTCTCCGCCAAGCTCCCGCATTTTCTGAATTTCCCGTGTGCGCGATTCATTCAGGCGTTCAAGCCGGGTGCTTAACTGCTGCATCAGCTTTTGTTGTTTTTCGCTGAGCACTGTACCCGTGCGTTGTAACTGATTAAGGGCGTTAAGCTGGCGTCGTGCTTTCACGATACCCGCATCCGCTTTACTGACAGCGTCGCGGGCGCGCTCAAATGAACGCGCCTGACGCTCGAGATTTTTGATCGCCCCCTGCGTTCGCTGAATGGAGTCACCAAACTGCCCCATCAGGCGGCGGGCGTTTTCGGCAGGCCGGGTCAGCCTGTCAACGGCGCTGAAAGCGACCCGGATGTCAAGAGTCTTCATTATCTGCATTCCCGCTGCGAAGTGCCGCCCGCTCACGCCAGCTAACCACTTCGCCGGGCGTCATCATGAAGATTTCGGCGGGCGACCAGTTGAAAATGGCGGCAATATCCGCCACCAGATCTTCGATGTGCTCAAAGCACACCAGGGTGATTACGCTGCCGTCTCCTGCACGCTCTTCGCGCCAGAGTCTGGCTCGCTCATAAAATTTACAGCCACAGCGCACAACTGAATAAAATCGCGTGACGACATTTTTTTAATCATCACTTCATCCAGTCGTGGCGAGGTCACGCGAGGCAACAGCGTGAACATGGTATCCGCTTTCAGATTCAGCACATCAGACAGCGACAGACCACGCAGGGATCCCGCCTGCTCAATAGCCCCGGTGATCTCCACATATGTGATTTTTTCGGCACCACGCTCAATTGGCCGGGAAAGTTTTACACCACGTTCGACAGCCATATCCTCACCTGACGTCACATCATCCGCTACGGTGTTATTCCGGGTTTCAGTATCGATATCTTTCATCAGTTGTCTCCTTTTCAGTCAGAGGCGACGCACTGCGCCGCCTGCATATTACTTATCAGCCAAGCCCAAGCGCGGAACGAATGCGGTCAGGCACAATGTCCTTGCCGTCCTTCCGGTAGATGTGGTTCAACAGGTCGATTTCCCACAGCGGGCGATCGTTAACGCTCAGCTTGTAGTAGGTGTTTTTGACAGCGTAAGTGTGTGATGTGGCTTCGCCCTGTTTGGCCTCCCCCATATCAATTTCCGTCACACGCCCGCGCATCTCGATTTCATACAGATCGCTTTCTGCATCGGTGTAATATTCACCCGCAAAACGCAGCAGCGTGCCGTCAATCGTGCCGCCATACTTAAGGAACAGTGCACGAACAGCTCCCCCCATGACAAAGCTCGCATCAAGCGCGGAGTCGTCCAGACCGAGATCAATACTTACTGCTCCCATCATGCCACCACCACGATAGCTGTCGGTTTTGCGCGTCAGTTTGGGCGGCGTGACGGATGTCACTTTACCCACTTCGTTTTCACCATCCACAAACAACGTAAAAAAGCGAAGATGTTTTGGTACAGCCATCAGGCACCTCCCAGCACCGCAAATGCGGGACCAAAGAATTCATCAGTAAACGTCTGGTAAAGCTCCATGTCTTCCAGCGGGGGAACGGGCGTATATTTGTAGCGAATACGCACACGCCCCTGACGTAAATCCGTGGTGCCGTTATCCACCACGTCATACCAGCACTCCGCGCCAATCAGTTTCCCGGCAGTAACCAGCGAATCCAATTTTGCCCTGATGGCACTGATAACATCCTTCACGTTCGCAGGCGTCAGTGGACTGTCGATGGTTTCAAACTGCGCTTCCGCAATTGAATCAGCCAGCACCTGTGCGGTTCGGGTATACACCTCAAAGATGTAGGCGTTCGTTTCCGGTGTGCGGTTGCCCCAGAAGCGGAACCCGTTACGACGAATAATGGTCGTGATTTCTTTGTTGTTGAGGCTGTTGGCATCACTGTCTTCGGCCTGTAACGACCAGAACACATGCCTCGACATCCCCAGCACATTTTTAACCGGAACGTTGGACAGCGATTTGTGCCAGCCCTGCTCATGGTCAATGTACGCACGAAGGCCGCACGCATAAGCAGGCGCGGGGAACGTTTCGTTTTTGCCACTTTTCGGGTTGTAGGCGATGAAGTCAGGCCATAAGAGCATCACCTCACGTTCGTTGAATTTCTGGCGGTAGGTAATCGCCTCAGCCATCGTGTTACAACCATGACATGTGGCATACACAAACGCGCGCAGTTTACCCGCAATCACGCACAGGGATTTTGTCACCGCCTCCGTGTCCAGCTCCGGCGCGGCCAGAATACGCGGACGGTATCCGATGCTTTCATCCTGCTCTGCAACAAGCAGCGCATACATCCCCGTATAGCTGCCGTCAGATTCAGAACCACCGATAACCAGTTGATCCTGCGTCCTACCGCCTTCTTCTTTGTGTTCAGCCACGCGAACGACGATCACTTTTGTGCTCACCTGGTCTGCGATAGCCTTAAGCGCACGATAAAGCGTCCCCGTAGTCCCGCATTTTCCCAGCACGTCATTGACGCGGGTCAGCAGTGTGGGCTTGTTCAGCGGGAACAGCTCCGCATCCGCATCATCCGCCGTTGCCACGATACCGATAACGCTGGAATCAACATCATTAATCGCTGTTACCAGGTCGGTACTTTCCGTGACACGGGCACCATGAAAACGAGTTTCACTCATAGCTTCAGCCCCTTGTATCCGTTAAATGATTCGGCAACAATCATCACCCACCACGCGCGTAATCTCACCCCTGCGCCGTTCTCCCGCCACGGCGACAACAAAAAGCAGTAACCCCCTCCGCACGCACATGCGACCATGCCGCACAGGGAGGGAGCAGATGACCGACACCACCATGCAATTGCTCAGTCAGGGCACAGACCCCGTGAAAATGCCGGATTTTGATATTCTCGCGGAGGGTAAAACGCTGTCAGGCGTGGCAGAGCGCCTGATGAGCCTGTCACTGACCGACAACCGGGGATTTGAGGCGGACCAGCTCACCATCACGCTGGATGATGCGGATGGTCAGTTGCAGCTACCGCCACGGGGCGCGCGCCTGACGGTTCTCATTGGCTGGAAAGGAGAACCGCTGACAGAAAAAGGCACTTACATTGTTGATGAAATCGCTCACGAAGGACCGCCGGACAGGCTGACTGTTTCAGCCAGAAGCGCAGATTTTCGGGATGAATTTAACGTTAAACGTGAGGTGTCCTGGCATGATGTGACCGTTGAGCGTGTGGTATCCGCCATCGCTCATCGGTATGGTCTGAAACCGCAAATCAGCGAAATGCTGATGGATATCGAAATCGACCACGCCGACCAGACCGAAGAAAGCGACATGTCCTTCCTTACGCGCATGGCGGAAATGCTGGGCGCAATCACCACGGTAAAAAGCGGTAATCTGTTATTCATCATGCCCGGCGGTGGCGTGAACGCACAGGGCCAGCCGTTGCCATCGTTTGCCATCACACGCAGCAGCGGCGATCGCCATCAGTTCCGCATTGCTGACCGCGAAGCGTATACGGGGGTACGCGCTTACTGGCTTGATCTTAATTACGGGAAAAAGAAAAAAGTCAGCGTGAAACGCCGTAAACCGCCAAAACCCAAAAAGGAGAAAAGCAGCAGCCGCGAAGGTGATTATATGGAAGGCGCGGAAGGCAATGTGTTTGTGTTACGCAAGACTTATCAGAACGAGCAGGCAGCAAGACGCGCAGCGGCGGCAAAGTGGCAGCAACTACAACGCGGAGCCGCATCATTCTCCATCACGCTGGCGCGTGGACGTGCAGAACTCTACCCCGAAATGCATGGCACGGTAACAGGATTTAAAAGCGAGATTGATAATCAGGACTGGATCATTGCAAAAGCCGAGCACACCATTGATAACAGCGGTTTTACCACGCAGCTTGAGCTTGAGGCAAAAATCCCGGAATGGATAGCGGAAACAGAGTGAGCAACTTAGAATAGGCAGCACCACGTTAAGGGAGGTCGCTATGTTCCGTTGTCCGCTTTGTGGCGCATCTGCCCGTATCCGCACCAGTCGTCCGGAAAATGATTCAAACACCGTGCGGCAAAAGTATTACCAGTGTAACAATCTGGAATGCGGCGTATGCTTCTCAACACTGGAAGCTTTCCATAAATTCACATCAAAACACGCCTCCGGCGTTCACTCTTCAGAAGGTATCCCGTGGCATGATCTGCCAGCTTCACACAGGGGAAACAATCAGATGAGTTTGCCTTTATCTCAGAATTAACAGGCAGAATTGCCGGAGTAACAAAAAAGCGATAGATTACGTGCGGGTGCCTTTCGGCTGATGGTCGGAGGGAATACCCGAAGGCCAGATGTGGAAAGGCCCCGAGTCAACTTTAACGTTAACCCGAGGCCCTAACCATCTACCCTCAGCAAGTGATAGGTTAGCGCCTCCCCGAAAAAGGAGCAAGCGCTATGTCGCAAAAATCGCTTACGGCCATCACATTCTGCGTGACGGCAATCCTCATCATCTGGATGCTGCACGGTTCGCTGTGTGAAATACGGATGAGTTTCTGGGGAGCGGAGTTTGCGGCGTTCTTACAGTGTAAGCAGTAAGGAAACCGCGACGGGGAAGGCAACTTCCCCGTCAATCGGTTGCCAGGGTAAAGGTCGAAAAGGCACCCTATTTCCAGTTGACGTGAACAACAAGCCCGCAGCGTAAAAACTGCGGGTTTTCTTTTTGGTTCCCTCACTCATGAGGACACCAAAAAACAAAGCCCACAGCATAGAAGCTGTGGGCTTTTTGCATTCAAAGATGGACGTTATATGGACACTTAAAAATAAAATCCATTTATTTTCAAATGATTAAACCTCTACTTAAAGCGCCCGCAGGCGCTTTTTAGATTCAGAAAAATTGGGTATTAGCCAATATATTCCAGTCCGTTCATATACGGACGCAGAACTTCTGGTACTTCAATACGACCATCAGCCTGCTGATAGTTTTCCATTACTGCAACCAGCGTACGACCAACAGCCAGACCAGAACCGTTCAGGGTATGAACCAGACGGGTTTTCTTGTCCGACTTGCTGCGACAACGTGCCTGCATACGACGTGCCTGGAAATCCCAAACGTTGGAGCAGGAAGAGATCTCACGGTAGGTGTTCTGTGCCGGGATCCATACTTCCAGGTCGTAAGTTTTGCAAGCGCCAAAGCCCATGTCGCCAGTGCAAAGGATGATTTTACGGTACGGCAGGCCCAGCAACTGCAGGACTTTTTCTGCATGACCAGTCATCTCTTCCAGCGCCGCCATTGAGTCTTCCGGGCGCACGATCTGCACCATTTCAACTTTGTCGAACTGGTGCATACGGATCAGACCACGGGTGTCACGACCATATGAACCGGCTTCAGAACGGAAGCATGGGGTGTGGGCGGTCATCTTAATTGGCAGATCATCTTCATCGATGATTTCACCGCGCACCAGGTTAGTCAGCGGAACTTCTGCCGTTGGGATCAGCGCATAGTTACTGGTGTCTGCTTCTTCTTCCAGCGGACGAGTATGGAACAGATCGCCAGCAAATTTCGGCAGTTGACCCGTACCGTACAGCGTGTCCTGGTTAACTAGGTACGGAACATAGTTCTCACTGTAGCCATGCTGTTCGGTATGCAGATCCAGCATAAACTGCGACAGTGCGCGGTGCATGCGAGCAATCTGCCCTTTCATTACCACAAAGCGGGAACCAGTCAGCTTAACTGCAGCTGCAAAGTCGAGGCCAGAGTGCATTTCACCCAGCGTCACGTGGTCACGAACTTCAAAGTCAAACTCACGCGGGGTACCCCAGCGGCTGACTTCAACGTTGTCATTTTCGTCTTTACCTACCGGCACTTCATCTGCAGGCAGGTTAGGGATGGTCAGCGCGATATCGCGAATTTCAGCCTGTAAAGCATCCAGCTCGGCTTTTGCTGCATCCAGCTCTTCGCCCAGTTTGTTCACTTCCAGACGTAAAGGCTCGATATCTTCCCCGCGCGCTTTCGCCTGGCCAATGGATTTCGATCGGGAGTTACGCTCCGCTTGCAGGTTTTCCGTTTTGACCTGCAATACTTTACGACGCTCTTCAAGAGCGCCCAGCTTATCTACATCCAGCTTAAAGCCCCGGCGTGCCAGTTTTTCAGCGACTGCGTCTGGCTCATTACGCAGCAGATTGGGATCGAGCATGCTTATCCTGTGCTTATCGAATTAAATGGGAGATGTGGCCACAGCCTGCGACCACAGGGATACAGTAACAACATTACCGCAACGATAACATTAACGGTAGCGTTTTATGGGGCTATTTTGATCCTGTTCAGCCAGCCAGGCGAGCTTTTCGCCAATCTTGCCTTCAAGGCCCCTGTTTGTCGGGAAATAATAGCGTGTTTGTGCTATTTCCGGCGGGAAGTAAACCTCACCGGCAGCATAAGCGTTTGCTTCATCATGAGCGTAACGATATTCCTGCCCGTAGCCCATTTCCTTCATTAATTTCGTCGGCGCATTACGCAAATGAACCGGCACGTCATAATCCGGGCGTTCGCGAGCATCGGCCAGCGCGGCTTTAAACGCAGTGTAGACAGCGTTGCTTTTTGGCGCGCAGGCCAGGTAAACAATCGCCTGAGCAATGGCGCGTTCACCTTCCGCCGGGCCAACGCGAGTAAAGCAATCCCAGGCCGCAATTGCCACCTGCATCGCCCGTGGATCGGCATTACCGACGTCTTCAGACGCAATCGCCAGACAGCGACGCGCGACATATAACGGATCGCCACCAGCGGTAATAATTCGCGCATACCAGTACAGCGCCGCATCGGGTGCGCTACCACGTACCGACTTATGCAGTGCGGAAATCAGATCGTAAAAGCGATCGCCTTTGTTATCAAAGCGGGCGCTACGTTCACCGGCGATTTCGGTCAGTAATTCAGGCTTCAGGACCCGCTTACCGCTATCATCGACTTCGGCCATATCCGCCATCATTTCCAGCGTATTTAACGCCCGGCGCGCGTCGCCATTCACCAGTTCAGCAATGGCGCGTCGTGTTTCATCTGGCAGAACAATATCCTGACCACCATAGCCACGGGTTTTGTCTTCCATCGCCTGAGTTAGTACTTGCTCAATATCCTCTGTACTCAGGGATTTCAACAGATAGACACGGGCACGGGAAAGCAGTGCCGAATTAAGCTCAAACGACGGGTTTTCAGTGGTTGCGCCAATAAAAGTGATGGTGCCGTCTTCAATATGTGGCAGAAATGCATCCTGCTGGCTTTTGTTGAAACGGTGAACTTCGTCAACAAAAAGAATAGTGCGGCGACCTGCATTGCGGTTTTGCCGGGCGCGCTCGATCGCCTCGCGAATTTCTTTCACGCCAGAGGTGACGGCAGAAATACGTTCCACATCAGCGTTCGCATAGCGGGCAATCACTTCAGCGAGAGTTGTTTTGCCGGTACCCGGCGGCCCCCAGAGGATCATAGAATGTAAATGCCCGGCTTCGATAGCGCGCGGCAACGGCTTCCCCGCAGCCAGCAAATGTTGCTGGCCGATATACTGTGCTAAATTTTCTGGCCGCATACGCGCGGCCAGAGGTTGAAAAGTATTATCCGAAAAATCGAGCGACAGATTGCTCACTCAGGTGCCTCTACTTACGTTGATCATCTACCGTGACGCCTTGCGGCGGGGTGAAGGTAAATTTCGCTGCATCCACAGCCCCATTTTGCTGGGATTTCAGTTGATAACTGCTGCGCTGATCGTCCTGCTCCACCGCGCTAAACTGATGGATTGTGCCATCACGTCCCACGTTAATGGTGAACTGCTTCAGATTGCCATTGCTGGCTTTCGGCGTCAGGACAAAGTCATCGCCATTCTGTTTGATATTGTACTGCTGCCAGTCGCTGGACTGGTTGCGGGCAATCAGCATAAACGGCGTATTACCGGTGGCATCTTTCAGCCAGGTTGCCGTAGCTTGCTCAACGAACGGGTTATAGAACCACAGTGTTTTACCGTCAGAAACCAGAATGCTTTCATCAGGTTGTGTCATATGCCAGTTGAATAAGTTTGGACGTTTCACCCACAGATCGCCCTGACCTTCCTGCACCGCCGCGCCGCTACCGTCAGTCACTTTTTGTGTGAAGCTGGCGTGGAAGCTGCTGACTTTATCCAGGCGGCTTTTCAGATCGCTTGCGGCATCAGCCCAAACGCTGCTTGCTACTAAGCTTGAGAGTAATGCACAGGTGATGGCAATTTTTTTCATCATTATTCCTCAAATTACGTCACTCCCGATCGGGAGTTCCCTCTACTCTCTATTCCAGGCTAATAATCAGCTTGAGGAAAGAAGAAAATACTGAATTTTCAGTTGATAGAGTGCCGGATGCGACGCTACCGCGCCTTATCCGGCATACGATGCATTAGTTAGTCAAACGGCGGTGGGGCCAGCACTTCACGATTACCGTTGTGCCCCTGTTCGCTGACAATCCCCTGCGCTTCCATCTGTTCGATAATACGCGCTGCACGGTTATAACCAATGCGGAACTGACGCTGTACGCCAGAAATTGACGCTTTGCGTTTTTCAGTGACAAACTGCACCGCCTGATCGAACAACGGATCCAGTTCTTCAGCGCCATCGAAACCACCCGCACCACCTTCGCTTTCGCTGTCGGAGGTGATGCCATCAACATACTGTGGGCGACCACGCGCTTTCCAGTCCTGCACCACGGCATGAACTTCCTGATCGCGAACAAAAGCACCATGGACACGTACCGGCAACGTGGAGTTCGGCCCAGAGTAGAGCATATCCCCCATACCCAGCAGTGATTCCGCGCCAGCCTGATCAAGAATGGTACGTGAGTCAATCTTACTGGATACGGTAAAGGCGATACGGGTCGGAATATTCGCTTTAATCAGACCAGTAATAACATCAACCGATGGACGCTGAGTTGCCAGTACGAGGTGGATACCCGCGGCACGGGCTTTTTGCGCCAGACGTGCTATCAGCTCTTCCACTTTTTTACCTACCGTCATCATCAGGTCGGCAAATTCGTCAACCAACACCACAATGTATGGTTCTTTTTTCAGCACCGGATGCTGGGCATCCATACTGTCACCCGGCTTCCAGTACGGGTCTGGAATCGGACGCATCATGCGATCGGCTTCAGCAATTTTTTCGTTATAACCCGCCAGATTACGCACACCCAGCGCAGACATCAGTTTATACCGACGCTCCATCTCGTTAACACACCAGCGCAGCGCGTTGGCGGCATCTTTCATATCAGTAACGACTTCCGTTAACAGATGCGGAATGCCTTCATAAACCGAAAGCTCCAGCATTTTCGGGTCGATCATGATGAAACGCACATCTTCTGGCTGTGCTTTATAAAGCATGCTCAGGATCATCGCGTTCACACCGACAGATTTACCGGAACCGGTAGTCCCCGCAACCAACAAGTGCGGCATTTTCGCCAGATCGGCAACCACCGGCTCACCGGCGATATCTTTACCCAGCACCACGGTTAATGGCGACGGATTATCGCGGAATTTGGCGTTATCCAAAACTTCGCGCAGATAAACGGTTTGTCGTTTTTTATTCGGTAACTCCAGACCTACATAGGGTTTGCCAGGAATAACTTCAACGACACGCACCGCCACCGTCGAAAGTGAACGGGCAAGGTCCCGTGACAAGTTAGAAATGCGCGCCGCTTTTACGCCCGGTGCCAGGTTCAATTCAAAGCGAGTGATAACCGGCCCCGGAGAGTAATTGACGACATCGGCTTTAATACGGAAATCAGCCAGACGCGCTTCCACCAGGCGAGCCATTTGTTCAAGCGCAAAGGTATCTACCGGCTCCACTTCGCTCGGCGGCGGTGTCAGCAAATCCAGAGAAGGCAGCGGCGTCGTCGGTTTATGCAACGGACGGCTGTCGCCATTACGCATCAACAGCGGATGAAGCAGGGTATCCTGCGGTTGTGGCGCAACTGGCTGTTGTGGCTGCTGATACTGCTGCTGCGGCGCAACCGGTTGTTGCGGCTGCTGATATTGCTGCTGTGGCGCAACCGGTTGTTGCGGCTGCTGATATTGTGGCTGCGGCGCAACCGGCTGTTGTGGCTGCTGATACTGCGGCTGCGGCGGAACTGGTTGTTGCGGCTGCTGATATTGCTGCTGCGGTGCAACCGGTTGTTGCGGCTGCTGTACAGGTTCAACAATTGGCGTAAACAACGGTTCGTGTGGACCATCATCCAGCAACGCTTTCATTGGCGAAAATTCAAAATCATCCAGCGAGAACGGATTCGCCCCAGCCGGTTGTTCGCCGGAATAACGTTGTTGTTGAGTTTGCGCAAACTGACGAGCCAGTTCAGCCTCTGCCGCAGCATCTGCATCTTCTGCGTTTACGGGCACATCATGTTGATACTGTTCGCCATAGCGTTGCTGCTGTGTCTGGGCGAACTGACGTGCCAGTTCATCCTGCTGCATCGCATCGATTTCATCATCGTTATACTGATCGCCAGAATCATACTGATTGCGCTGGGCTTCACGGGCTTTTTCTTCCGCCGCACGCTGTGAGGGCAGCTTAATACCGTAAGACGCCAGTTCACGACGAGTTGGCACGCGGATACGTTTCGGTCGTGGCAACTGCGGACCAATCCCCTCTTTGACCTGAGGACGCGGTCCACCGCTATTTGCCAGACTGAAGACTGGCGCGGCAACGGTTGCGGCAGCCCCCGTCGCCAGTGTCGCTTTTTTCACGCCAGATGCCAGCGGGGAAACAGCGGCAGCGGCTTCTACTGGAGGTACTGCTGCAACAGAAGGCGCTTTCAACGAAGATTTGATCGGTTCTGGTTCTTTAACCGGTTCTGGAATCGGTTGATACCAGGCCGCAAGTTGTTCACGTTCACGGGCTCGCTTCTCTTCAACTTCTTCAAAGTAGTAAAGCGGCGGACGCGCGGGTTTTGTCTCTTCTACAACGGGTTCAGGCTCCACAACAGGCTGCTGTTCAACGGGTTGCGGCTGTTGGTACAACGGCTCCTGAGCGGCTGGCTGCTGATAAGTTTGCTCAGTCTGGTATGTAGACTGTGGAGCAAAAGTGGATTGCTGCTCTTCGGCTTGCCAGGCGTTACCTGCCACCGGTTGTTCTGGCGCAGGGGCGTAATACGGCTGTTGTGCAGGCTGTTCCGGCGCAGTTGCGTAATACGGTTGCTGAACAGGTTGTTCCGCCGCAGGAGCGTAGTAAGGTTGTTGCGCAGGTTGTTCAGCTGCAGGTGCATAATACGGCTGCTGCGGCTGTACTGGTTGTTGCAGCGGCTCATTATATTGCACTGCAGGCTGCGCATATTGTGACTGCTGTGGGTAACCTTCCGGTGCAGGAGCAATAACCGGCTCTCCCGTTTGTGGACCCGGTACAGGCTGCCAGGCTACTGTAGGTTGCGCAGGTGGAACATCAACAGAGGCAACAGGCGGCGTCTGAGTCACAGGTTCAACCGGCGCAGCCCAGCTTTGTGTCGCCGTGGTAGCAGCAGCTGCTACAGCGACAGGTTCGGTAATTGGCGCACCGTTTAATAATGGATCGTATTCGTCATATTCTGGCTGCGTTGCACGATTGCCCGAAAATAGGACGTCGTCCGGGTCGGCAGCCACACCGCGTGCAGTGTAGGTAATCTCTTCGTCATCATCCATCCGCTTACCGGAGAACAACGCAGCGTCTGTTTGCCGCCCCATCGGATTAATGAATTTTTCCGCCAACCGTTTACGACGCGCTAGCGCGCCGCGAAGAATACGGGCACGGCGTGATTCATGCTGTTTGCCGTGATTTTCATCTTCATACTCTTCGTCGTCTTCATACTCATCTTCATCGACCCAGGTATCATCGCGACGGGTACGATTACTGGCGAAGGTGAGAATGTTTAAAATCCAGCCGCCGAGTTTTTCAGCAATGGTCACCCATGACCAACCGGTGAACAACGTCAGGCCCGCTGCCCAAACGCAGAGCAGCGCAATAGTTCCCCCGCTACTGTGTAGCAGTGGTTGTAGCGTAGTGCTTAGTAAGCTGCCAATGACGCCACCGGAGGCAAAATACCAGATATCGTCAGCGTTGATTGCCGCCAGACCACAGGAGGTAAGGATGAGCGCCAAAACGCCAATGATGCGTAGCGAAACGGCAAAATAATCAATGTATTCGTCGCTGGACTGATGACGCCAGGCAAACCAACAACCGCCGACAATAATGACGGGAATGGTGTAAGCCATCACGCCAAAAATAAAGAACAGCGTATCTGCCAACCACGCACCGGGCATCCCACCTAAATTATGGATAGGTTCATGCCAGGCCGTTTGCGACCAGCTGGGGTCCGAAGGGTTAAAGCTTAGTAAGGCAGCCATCAACCAGACGGCAAACAGGACAATAAGGATCAGCAACGCCTCCAGAAGGCGGCGGCCGCTACTTAACTTTGTCAATGTGACTTCTTTGTCTTCAGTGTATTCCTGGCTCAAGAAAGGCTCTCCAGGTTACAGGCTTTTCCTGCCCGATGCTAAAACGGACAACAGTACCAGGTTACCCCAGTACTGTTGCTGTATGGATTAACAGGAGTGTAATCAAAATACGCCGATTTTGCACCTGTTCCGTGTTAGCGCGTCTTAATAACCAGACGATTACTCTGCTTGACTTCTTCCATAACAACGTATGTCCGTGTGTCATTGACGCCAGGCAGACGCAGCAGGGTTTCCCCCAGCAACTTACGGTAGGCTGACATATCCGGCACGCGTGTTTTCAACAGGTAGTCGAAATCACCGGATACTAAATGACACTCCTGAATTTCTTCAAGTTTTTGTACAGCGGTATTGAATTGTTCAAACACATCCGGTGCGCCACGATTCAGAGTAATCTCAACGAATACCAGAAGTGATGCATCCAGATAATGGGGGTTAAGCAGCGCCGTATAGCCCTGAATAAACCCTTGTCTTTCCAGCCGACGCACACGCTCAAGGCACGGCGTTGGGGAAAGTCCCACACGTTTAGAAAGCTCGACGTTAGAAATACGCCCATCCTTTTGCAACTCATTAAGAATGTTACGATCGATACGGTCGAGATCTTTGCCAGGGCGCTTCTTGCTATCTACCATTATTATTGTCTCTCTGTATTCCTTCCCTACTCCTGTCTGACCCTGAAACATCACTGTTCAGAGTCGCTACCCGTCACGATAGACCGAAATCATGAAGATTCACGGCGCGCAATGCCTGGGTCTACGGTGAGAAGACCGTTGCCTTGTGGCAGCTATCGACATCACGAATGGCGTCTGTCCACGCCATACGTAGATTTCACTAGCACGGTAAACATGGTATTTACATGCATGGTTATGCGCATATAAGAATACTGTTTTTTTTCTTCCTCGAATGTTTTCGCAAAACACCAGGGGATTGTCAAAGCAAAACATCGATTTTTAGTACAACATGCCAGATATTCATTAACAGGGGCGTTTATTCATCATTTAATCGGCTTATAAAGCGGGAAATTTAAGTAGCAGAGGTGATAATGACGGGAGAATTTGACCTGCTTATCGATGCTGCCGATTGCACAAATTGTTAACAAAATCGTCATACTCTTTTTTTACGTCTGTAAATTCCCTACAATCCTGCCCATTGTCTGCCAACAACTATGGGGATCTCATGGGCACGACCAAACACAGTAAACTGCTTATCCTGGGTTCAGGCCCGGCGGGATACACCGCTGCTGTCTACGCGGCGCGCGCCAACCTGCAACCTGTGCTGATTACCGGCATGGAAAAAGGCGGCCAACTGACCACCACCACGGAAGTGGAAAACTGGCCTGGCGATCCAAACGATCTGACCGGTCCGTTATTAATGGAGCGCATGCACGAACATGCCACCAAGTTTGAAACTGAGATCATTTTTGATCATATCAACAAGGTGGATCTGCAAAACCGTCCGTTCCGTCTGAATGGCGATAACGGCGAATACACTTGCGACGCGCTGATTATTGCCACCGGAGCTTCTGCACGCTATCTCGGCCTGCCCTCTGAAGAAGCCTTTAAAGGCCGTGGGGTTTCTGCTTGTGCAACCTGCGACGGTTTCTTCTATCGCAACCAGAAAGTTGCGGTCATCGGCGGCGGCAATACCGCGGTTGAAGAGGCGCTGTATCTGTCTAACATCGCTTCGGAAGTGCATCTGATTCACCGCCGTGACGGTTTCCGCGCGGAAAAAATCCTCATTAAGCGCCTGATGGATAAAGTGGAGAACGGCAACATCATTCTGCACACCAACCGTACGCTGGAAGAAGTGACCGGCGATCAAATGGGTGTCACTGGCGTTCGTCTGCGCGATACGCAAAACAGCGATAACATCGAGTCACTCGACGTTGCCGGTCTGTTTGTTGCTATCGGTCACAGCCCGAATACTGCGATTTTCGAAGGGCAGCTGGAACTGGAAAACGGCTACATCAAAGTACAGTCGGGTATTCATGGTAATGCCACCCAGACCAGCATTCCTGGCGTCTTTGCCGCAGGCGACGTGATGGATCACATTTATCGCCAGGCCATTACTTCGGCCGGTACAGGCTGCATGGCAGCACTTGATGCGGAACGCTACCTCGATGGTTTAGCTGACGCAAAATAATTTTACAAATCAGTAACAAAAGTAAAGAAGGCGACACCATGCGACTATGGGTCGCCTTTATTTTTTCCCCGTTGTAACATTGCTCTGCAAATAATTCTGATAACTCACCTGCTAAGCGTGCAATGAATAAATCTCGTCAAAAAGAGTTAACCCGCTGGTTAAAACAGCAAAGCGTCATCTCCCAACGTTGGCTGAATATTTCTCGTCTGCTGGGCTTTGTGAGCGGCATATTGATCATTGCCCAGGCCTGGTTCATGGCGCGAATTCTGCAACATATGATTATGGAGAATATTCCCCGTGAAGCCCTGCTGCTTCCCTTTACGTTACTGGTTCTGACCTTTGTACTGCGCGCATGGGTGGTCTGGTTACGCGAACGGGTGGGTTATCACGCCGGGCAGCATATCCGCTTTGCCATCCGCCGTCAGGTTCTCGACCGTCTGCAACAAGCAGGGCCAGCGTGGATTCAGGGTAAACCTGCGGGGAGCTGGGCGACGCTGGTACTCGAGCAAATTGACGATATGCATGATTACTATGCACGCTATCTGCCGCAAATGGCGCTGGCAGTGTCGGTGCCGTTGCTGATTGTGGTGGCAATCTTCCCCTCTAACTGGGCTGCGGCGCTCATTCTGCTGGGCACTGCACCGTTAATTCCGTTGTTTATGGCGCTGGTTGGAATGGGGGCTGCCGATGCTAACCGACGTAACTTTCTCGCTCTTGCTCGCTTAAGTGGGCATTTCCTCGATCGCCTGCGCGGCATGGAAACATTGCGTATTTTTGGTCGTGGTGAAGCTGAAATTGAAAGTATTCGTTCTGCTTCGGAAGATTTCCGCCAACGGACAATGGAAGTGCTACGGCTGGCGTTTTTATCCTCCGGCATTCTCGAATTTTTTACCTCGCTGTCAATTGCTCTGGTGGCGGTCTACTTTGGTTTTTCCTATCTCGGCGAGCTGGATTTTGGTCACTACGATACCGGTGTGACGCTGGCTGCGGGTTTTCTGGCCCTGATCCTTGCGCCAGAGTTTTTCCAGCCATTACGCGATCTCGGTACGTTTTATCATGCTAAAGCCCAGGCTGTTGGCGCAGCTGACAGTCTGAAAACGTTTATGGAAACCCCGCTCGCCCATCCGCAACGTGGTGAGGCGGAATTAGCATCGACCGATCCGGTGACCATTGAGGCCGAGGATCTGTTTATCACGTCGCCGGAAGGTAAAACGCTGGCCGGACCGCTGAACTTTACTTTGCCAGCAGGCCAACGTGCGGTGTTGGTTGGTCGCAGCGGTTCAGGTAAAAGCTCACTGCTGAACGCGCTTTCTGGTTTTCTCTCATATCAGGGATCGCTACGAATCAACGGGATAGAATTACGCGATTTATCACCAGAATCATGGCGTAAACATCTCTCCTGGGTTGGGCAAAACCCACAATTACCGGCAGCAACATTGCGGGATAACGTACTACTGGCGCGACCTGATGCCAGCGAACAAGAATTACAAGCAGCGCTGGATAACGCCTGGGTCAGCGAGTTTCTACCGCTCCTCCCACAAGGCGTTGATACGCCTGTTGGCGACCAGGCTGCCCGCCTTTCCGTGGGGCAGGCGCAGCGCGTGGCGGTGGCCCGTGCGTTACTAAATCCCTGTTCGCTATTACTGTTGGATGAACCCGCTGGCAGCCTTGATGCTCACAGTGAACAGCGCGTAATGGAGGCGCTGAATGCCGCCTCTCTGCGCCAGACAACGTTAATGGTCACCCACCAGTTAGAAGATCTTGCTGACTGGGATGTCATTTGGGTTATGCAGGATGGCCGGATTATTGAGCAAGGACGTTACGCGGAATTAAGTGTGGCTGGTGGCCCATTCGCCACATTACTGGCCCATCGTCAGGAGGAGATTTAAATGCGCGCTTTGCTACCCTATCTGGCACTGTATAAACGTCATAAATGGATGTTAAGTCTTGGTATTGTGCTGGCAATTGTGACGCTGCTCGCCAGTATCGGTCTGTTGACACTTTCCGGCTGGTTCCTCTCGGCCTCAGCGGTTGCGGGGGTTGCCGGACTGTACAGCTTCAACTATATGCTACCCGCTGCGGGCGTGCGTGGCGCAGCAATCACCCGTACTGCCGGGCGCTATTTTGAACGTCTGGTAAGTCACGACGCGACTTTCCGCGTGTTGCAGCATCTGCGCATTTACACCTTCAGCAAATTGCTGCCCCTCTCCCCTGCCGGACTGGCGCGCTATCGTCAGGGCGAATTGCTCAATCGCGTGGTGGCGGATGTTGATACGCTCGATCATCTTTACCTGCGCGTTATCTCGCCGCTGGTGGGCGCTTTTGTGGTGATTATGGTGGTGACAATCGGGTTAAGTTTCCTTGATTTCACCCTCGCCTTTACGCTGGGCGGCATTATGTTACTGACGCTTTTCCTGATGCCACCGCTGTTTTATCGTGCGGGAAAAAGCACCGGGCAAAATCTGACTCATCTTCGCGGACAGTATCGCCAACAACTGACGGCCTGGCTGCAAGGGCAAGCTGAGCTGACCATTTTTGGTGCCAGCGATCGTTATCGCACGCAACTAGAGAATACAGAAATTCAATGGCTGGAAGCGCAACGCCGTCAATCTGAACTGACCGCATTGTCGCAAGCGATAATGCTGCTCATTGGCGCGTTAGCGGTGATCCTGATGCTGTGGATGGCGTCTGGCGGCGTTGGCGGCAATGCTCAACCCGGCGCGTTAATTGCCCTGTTTGTCTTCTGCGCGTTAGCCGCGTTTGAAGCACTGGCACCAGTAACGGGTGCATTTCAGCATCTGGGGCAAGTCATTGCCTCTGCCGTACGTATCTCTGACTTAACGGATCAAAAACCGGAGGTCACCTTTCCTGATACCCAAACTCGTGTTGCCGATCGCGTTTCGCTGACGTTACGGGATGTTCAGTTCACTTATCCGGAGCAATCTCAACAGGCACTTAAAGGGATTTCTCTTCAGGTAAACGCCGGGGAACATATAGCGATTCTCGGGCGAACCGGATGCGGCAAATCAACACTGTTACAACTGCTGACCCGCGCATGGGACCCGCAACAGGGCGAGATTTTGCTTAACGATAGCCCCATAGCCAGCCTGAATGAAGCGGCTCTACGACAGACCATCAGCGTTGTTCCTCAGCGAGTGCATCTGTTTAGCGCCACGCTGCGTGATAATCTTTTACTCGCCTCGCCTGGCAGTAGTGATGAGGCTCTGTCGGAGATCTTGCGTCGCGTTGGCCTGGAGAAGCTGCTCGAGGATGCAGGTCTCAACAGTTGGTTAGGTGAAGGCGGACGCCAGCTCTCCGGTGGTGAACTGCGCCGTCTGGCTATCGCCCGTGCGCTGTTACATGATGCGCCACTGGTGTTGCTGGATGAACCTACCGAAGGCTTAGATGCCACAACCGAAAGCCAGATCCTTGAATTGCTTGCAGAAATGATGCGTGAGAAAACGGTGTTAATGGTCACCCATCGACTTCGCGGACTCTCTCGTTTCCAACAAATAATAGTGATGGACAACGGGCAAATTATTGAGCAAGGTACTCACGCAGAACTGCTTGCCAGACAGGGGCGTTATTACCAGTTCAAGCAGGGTTTGTAAGCTATTATTGAACGATCCGACTTGCGTGGAGTTTTGCGGTCATGCGCCTGGTTCAGCTTTCTCGCCATTCAATAGCCTTCCCTTCCCCGGAAGGCGCATTACGTGAGCCTAACGGCCTGCTGGCACTTGGGGGCGATCTTAGCCCTGCGCGCCTGTTAATGGCTTACCAGCGTGGTATTTTTCCGTGGTTTTCTCCAGGCGACCCCATCCTCTGGTGGTCGCCCGATCCCCGCGCGGTGCTATGGCCAGAATCACTGCATATCAGCCGTAGTATGAAGCGATTTCATAAACGCTCGCCCTATCGTGTCACGATGAATTACGCTTTTGGTCAGGTCATTGAAGGCTGTGCCAGCGATCGCGAAGAAGGAACCTGGATCACGCGTGGCGTGGTCGAAGCCTACCATCGCCTTCACGAACTCGGCCATGCCCACTCCATTGAAGTCTGGCGTGAAGATGAGCTTGTCGGCGGTATGTACGGCGTGGCCCAGGGAACGCTATTTTGTGGCGAGTCCATGTTCAGCCGGATGGAAAATGCGTCTAAAACGGCGCTTCTGGTATTCTGTGAGGAATTTATCGGTCATGGCGGTAAGCTTATCGACTGCCAGGTCCTTAACGATCACACAGCATCGCTTGGTGCCTGCGAAATTCCCCGCCGGGATTACCTTAATTATCTCAATCAAATGCGCCTCGGACGATTGCCGAATAATTTCTGGGTACCACGATGCTTGTTTTCACCACAAGAATGAATGTTTTCGGCACATTTCTCCCCAGAGTGTTATAATTGCGGTCGCAGAGTTGGTTACGCTCATTACCCCGCTGCCGATAAGGAATTTTTCGCGTCAGGTAACGCCCATCGTTTATCTCACCGCTCCCTTATACGTTGCGCTTTTGGTGCGGCTTAGCCGTGTGTTTTCGGAGTAATGTGCCGAACCTGTTTGTTGCGATTTAGCGCGCAAATCTTTACTTATTTACAGAACTTCGGCATTATCTTGCCGGTTCAAATTACGGTAGTGATACCCCAGAGGATTAGATGGCCAAAGAAGACAATATTGAAATGCAAGGTACCGTTCTTGAAACGTTGCCTAATACCATGTTCCGCGTAGAGTTAGAAAACGGTCACGTGGTTACTGCACACATCTCCGGTAAAATGCGCAAAAACTACATCCGCATCCTGACGGGCGACAAAGTGACTGTTGAACTGACCCCGTACGACCTGAGCAAAGGCCGCATTGTCTTCCGTAGTCGCTGATTGTTTTACCGCCTGATGGGCGAAGAGAAAGAACGAGTAAAAGGTCGGTTTAACCGGCCTTTTTATTTTGTGATATGTATGAAGTACTTTGGAAGTATAAGTCCGTAACTTGTCTCGATGTAGATATACTGCACAACTTGTTTACAGTATGAGCAAACAATAATTATCATTAAAATTCTTCTTGACCGTTTTACTCCAACTCCCTATAGTAGCGCCCCGTTGCCACCCATGAGGTTTGGTAGCAAAACAATTTGGTGAGGTGTCCGAGTGGCTGAAGGAGCACGCCTGGAAAGTGTGTATACGGCAACGTATCGGGGGTTCGAATCCCCCCCTCACCGCCATATTTAAAGAAGAGCTCGTACGAAAGTGCGAGCTTTTTTTTCGCATTTTATCTGTCTGTACGGCAGTGAACATGGTGGGCGGGTGGAGTATGTTACCTGTGAATTTCTAAGCTGCCTGTACGGCAGTGAACTCAAATACTACACGTTTAGCCCGTTGTTAATAAAGCAAAACCATCCCATTCTCCTGCAGCACCCTTTTTTATCCTTACCTTCCCGCAGCACTAATTATCAACAACTTACCATCATCATTAAAAAAAGGGTCTGAACCTCCTCCACCCCATAAACAAAAAGTCCGTAACCTCTTTCGAGATTACGGACTTGACCAACCTACCTAACAATCAGATTAATGCGCTGCTTCCGCCTTGTGCTTTTGTGCACTCTGGAATCCGTAAGTCAGCTCATTTTTCTCTTTATCCAGCGCGACGGTGACCTGACCGCCGTCCACCAGCGAACCAAACAGCAGTTCGTTGGCGAGCGGTTTTTTCAGGTTGTCCTGGATGACACGCGCCATCGGACGTGCGCCCATTGCCCGGTCGTAACCTTTCTCGGCCAGCCAGTTACGCGCTTCCTGGCTCACTTCCAGAGAAACACCTTTCTGATCCAGCTGAACCTGCAACTCGACGATGAATTTATCCACCACCTGATGGATCACGTCGGTTGACAGATGATCAAACCAGATAATGTTGTCGAGACGGTTACGGAATTCCGGTGTAAAGATCTTCTTGATCTCCTCCATCGCATCGGTGCTGTTATCCTGGTGGATAAGACCAATGGATTTACGCTCAGTTTCACGTACCCCGGCGTTGGTGGTCATCACCAGCACCACGTTACGGAAGTCTGCTTTGCGTCCGTTGTTATCGGTCAGCGTACCGTTATCCATCACCTGCAACAGAATATTGAACACGTCCGGATGCGCTTTCTCGATTTCGTCCAGCAACAGCACCGCATGTGGATGCTTGATGACCGCATCAGTCAGCAAACCTCCCTGATCAAAACCAACGTATCCCGGAGGCGCACCAATAAGACGGCTGACGGTATGGCGTTCCATATACTCGGACATATCAAAGCGCAGAAGCTCAATGCCCAAAGCTTTCGAAAGCTGTACCGTCACCTCTGTTTTCCCGACCCCGGTAGGGCCGGCAAACAGGAACGAACCAACCGGTTTATGTTCGTGACCTAAACCTGCACGCGCCATCTTAATGGCTTCAGTCAGCGCCTCAATGGCTTTATCCTGACCGAAGACCAGCATTTTCAAGCGATCGCCGAGGTTTTTCAGGGTATCACGATCACTCTGAGAAACACTCTTCTCTGGAATGCGTGCAATACGGGCCACCACGGACTCAATATCCGCCACATTAACGGTTTTCTTGCGTTTGCTTACCGGCATCAGGCGTGCGCGAGCGCCCGCTTCGTCGATAACATCAATGGCTTTATCCGGCAGATGACGATCGTTAATGTATTTCACCGCCAGCTCTACCGCCGCACGCACCGCTTTTGCGGTATAACGCACGTCGTGGTGCGCTTCATACTTCGGTTTCAGGCCATTGATGATTTGAACAGTTTCTTCGATCGACGGTTCAGTAATATCAATTTTCTGGAAGCGACGCGCCAGAGCACGGTCTTTCTCGAAAATGTTGCTGAACTCCTGATAGGTTGTCGAACCAATTACACGAATTTTACCGCTGGAGAGCAACGGTTTGATTAGGTTAGCCGCATCGACCTGACCACCAGACGCTGCACCCGCACCGATAATGGTGTGGATCTCATCAATAAACAGGATGCTGTTAGTGTCCTGCTCCAGCTGCTTGAGCAACGCTTTAAAACGTTTTTCAAAGTCGCCGCGATATTTTGTGCCCGCTAACAGAGAACCGATATCGAGAGAGTAAATCGTACAGTCAGCCATCACTTCCGGCACATCGCCCTGAACAATTCGCCAGGCAAGACCTTCCGCAATCGCGGTTTTACCGACACCAGATTCCCCCACCAGCAGCGGGTTGTTTTTACGGCGACGGCAGAGAACCTGAATAGCACGCTCCAGCTCCTTCTCACGACCAATCAGTGGGTCGATTCCGCCCACGCGCGCAAGCTGATTCAGGTTCGTCGTGAAATTCTCCATACGTTCCTCCCCACCAGCTTGTTCTTCGCTGTTTGGCTGGCTGCCAGGATCAGAAGACTGTGTCGGCTCGTCTTTACGCGTGCCATGAGAGATAAAGTTCACCACATCGAGACGGCTGACTTCATGTTTACGCAACAGATATGCCGCCTGCGACTCCTGTTCGCTAAAGATAGCGACCAGAACGTTTGCACCGGTAACCTCATTGCGACCGGAGGACTGGACATGGAAGACCGCACGTTGCAGTACACGCTGAAAACTCAGCGTCGGCTGTGTGTCGCGCTCCTCTTCACTGGCAGGCAGAACGGGTGTGGTTTGTTCAATAAAGGCTTCCAGTTCCTGACGGAGCGCAACCAAATCCACAGAACACGCTTCCAGCGCCTCCCGGGCAGATGGGTTACTGAGCAGCGCCAGTAACAAGTGCTCGACGGTCATAAACTCATGACGGTGCTCGCGCGCTCTGGCGAAAGCCATATTTAAACTGAGTTCCAGTTCTTGATTGAGCATAGGCACCTCCCCCAATTTTTATGCCTGCATTCAGGCTTTTTCTAGCGTACACAGCAATGGATGCTCATTCTCCCTCGCGTACTTGTTCACCATCGCCACTTTGGTTTCTGCAACCTCGGCGGTAAAGACTCCGCAAATGGCCTTCCCCTGGTAGTGAACAGCGAGCATCAATTGCGTTGCACGTTCTACATCATAAGAAAAGAATTTTTGTAACACGTCAATAACAAACTCCATCGGAGTGTAATCATCATTGACTAATATCACTTTATACATAGATGGCGGTTTTAGCGCGTCGCGAACTTTTTCTTCCGCCAGTTGATCAAAGTCCAGCCAGTCGTTCGTTTTACCCATTGTCAGTTATCATCTTCGGTTACGGTTATCGGCAGAACGCCCTGCCGCTGACAAGAGCTTATTTGCCTGACCAATCTACTCCACATGATAGATAACTATCATTTATATCATTTAGTTAATTAGTCTTTATTTTTCATTATGTTGCAAATAACAAGCCCGTCAAAAACAGTGATATTAACTACACCATTAACTACACCGCTTCACGAACAATATCGAACAACCGCAAACAAAGATCAACACGCTTTAATCATTATCATTTTCCGGCTATCCGTCATGAAGCTGGTGGATGATCTGCGTGGTGATTTCCACCATTCAGAGCAGGGGCGGTCATCATGACCATGCCATAACAAAAACCCCATATTCGTGGTTTTTCTGTGTCGGGGCTATTCTGCTGTTGCCGTGCTGGTGGATATTCTCCGGTATGCGGCTCCCCATATCGGCATCAGGCCCACCAGCGTGAAGCGTTTTTCATTTTTCGCGGGTATAAAAAATCGATGGGGCGGGCAGTCCTGAAGACGTCAGGGTACAGAGATTTGCCCCGCCCCTCCCTGTGCATGAGCACAATAAGTAACCGAAGGCGGAATTCCGCCCTCGGTACTTACATATGAGAAACGATATTTCTTCCACCGATACCCTTTATTTGGGTATCGCGAGTAAGCCCCAAAATCTGGGTGTTACTCTTACTACCCAAACTACGGGTAGTTTCCGTAGTTTCATGGTCGAGTTGCAAATCTGCAACTCACCCACCAGCCAACGCAATTTTGCGTTATCGGGAATATCAGCAAGTTACCGCCGCAGTCGTTCCGGCTTCTTCCACTGGTAAGTATTTTTCGCGCTCTCCCTCCGTTGTTGAGAACGGCGACGGTATGCCAGCAACTCAAGGACTCTGGTTCGTATGTTGCGCATATCCACGCCGTTAAGCTCAATACCATCACGGCGCATCACCTCAGCAACAACACGCGCGTAATTTTCGGCTATCACGCTGTCCGGCTGCGTGGCCTCCTGTTCGCCAGCCTGCTGGCTGATTCCGGTAATACTGCGGATTATCCCGAGCGCTTCGGTCTCGGTCATGGTCATGGTCATGGTCATGGCCTCCATAGTGATGGCGGGTCCTCCTTGTGGGGTGCCCTGCCACGGGGCGGGAGCATCGCGGAAAAAGGCTAGTTTTTGCATTTTTATTCGTCATCACCACCAATGCAATATATTGATATGACTTGATGTTTTATTTTTCGGTGTCGATTTCGATTGTTTTTTGTTCATCACTGACGCATAACGCCCACCAGCGCAACGCTGAAAGCCAGTCAGTAAACTGGCTTCGGTCATTGTGCACTACGTTACTTGTCTTTATCCGGCTGAAACTTATCAGGCACATTTCCGGTAGTTTCCATCAGATAATCGGACAGCATTCGCGGGATGTTTTCATCAAGTTTTGTGCATGCGTTACAGGCTCTGACAACTTCTTTTTTCAGGCCATCCAGCATGGCGGGGGTCATCTGTGGGAAGCTCCTTTGCATAGTAAGCGGCAGGCTGCCCATGATTGAAGAAATCTGACTCGCCAGTTTTGAAAGCGCATATATACAAAATTCCGTACTAATCACATCGCCGCGTTCGCGCTCGTTTTTAAGCTCCTGCGCCTCCGCCTGCGCTGTCAGCAATCTGATCCTGACTCGCAAAAGCTCATCATTATCAATCTCGCCTTTGTCGTCTGTAATCTGGTTAATTGCATTGCTAACCCGATTGTCTATTACGCTGGCAACATCATAAAACGCCTCGCGGCCTTTACGTTCAACGGGAGTCACTCCCCACTTGTCGAACGCTGTCGCACTTACACGGCAGCTTTGCGCCATGTTTTTTTTGTTCATCAGGTGCGATTTCATCAATATCCCCACTTAAGTAATGTTTCAGGTTGGTGTATTGGCTTTATCTTTTCCTTTTTATTCATAGAGATAGAGCGAACAACAAAACCACCACCAGCACCCGAAAAAGGCTCATAAATAGCGAAAACCCGCGAGGTCGCCGCCCCGTAGCCTACCGGATCGCCGGAAAGGACCCGCCAGCCAGAACGGGCCCTAATTTCATCAACCAATCAACTTATAGCGACCATCCCGTGCATTGCGACGTACACGCTCAATCTTGAGGCATAGCGCCGCATCTGGCTTTTTTGGGACAGGTACGCGGCAATATTCAGAAGCTCGAGGAATATTGTTTATCCAGTCGATCACTTCACTTAAATACCAGGCCTTACGCCCTTCCGTAACCTGTACGCGTTCGGGGAACTCTCCGCGAGCCTCAAGGTTTAGCAATGTGCGACGGCTAAGGGTAGTAAGTTCCATCACCTGATTCATATCAACAAGGCGTTCACTTAAACGCATTTTGTCAGCAATAGCCTTTAATTCCTCTACTGCTGGATCCGGATACATCATTTCGGCAATTGGCTTAAGGTCATTGTAATGATTCTGCATTGTATCCCCCTTTACACACGAGCCAGCGGCTGAACAGAAATACCTGAGCCAACAAACGCGGCAACCTTTGCCGACAGTTCTTTTACAGACTCAGGCCAGTTCAGAGCATCAACATTTAAAACACCTGTCTTATAAACCTGTGCCTGTGTTTTTTTCGCTGTGTCGATTTGTACAGCGGAAACATAAACCGCTTTGCCTGCGCTCGTTCCATCCCATACCACTAGCGCACCAGTTGCATCTTCCTGCATCAGTGGCGTAAACGCAGGTATTACCCCTTTATTGGCTGAAAATATCCCCAGCGTAGTAACCAGTGCTTCAGTGCCAGACATGAGTTCAGTGTAATGAGTAGCCATTGCTCCCCCTTAGCCAATGCGAACGGTAACAAAACGATTGATGCGGGCCGGTATTGGCTGTGGTGCTGAATGTGTCTGCACATATTCAATAGCCGGATCACCAGGCACAATATAGTTTTTCGGTGCAAGTTCGGCTTTAGTCAGCCCCATCCGGATTAGCTCCGGATCCTGAATACCGCCATAAGCGACAATCCCCTGAAGAGCCGTATTGCCAAGCACCATCAAATCAGGATCAAGGAAATATTTTTCAGTTCCGTCCTCGTCGGTATAACGCCCGCTGTAAACAACAATCGCAACATCGCCCATATACCCTTTAAAACTCACCGAATCACCAAGGTCTTTAAGGGCCGTTTCCAGTTCGGAATTAGAACCACGACGAGTATCCAGAGCCTCTTTTATCGCCCTGAATGAACGGTATTTCTTCCATACATTACCGCCCATAATGATAATATTAGTGACGCCCTCACTAAATTCTGCGTAGCTCTCAATATCATCATTTGGATCAAAAGCTTCTTTATCCTTACCTGACCACTCAGCACCGCCAGACTGAGTGATGATATTTTGTGGTTTAATATTCCAGTCCAGCTCATAACGTTCAATACCATCGCCCTCAATGATATTTTTCCCCGTTGTGATTGCCTGAACGGCAAGCCATTCAATACGTGCACGAATAGCTTTAGCCTGATTTACAATCGCCTGTTTAACTTTAATATTACGCGCTCCAAAAGCATTGTATTGCTCAGGTGATACACCAGCAGGGCGCACAGCTAACTTATTTGGATCAATGCTGCTTTTCGGTTTCATATAGCCAGGGCGAATTGTTTTTGATTCGTATCCCTCATCTCGTGAAACTTTACTGCCCACCATAGGAGAGCAAAACGCCGCGATCGGGATATTTGGATCGTCGATCGTATCAAGAATAATGTCTCTCGATTCAAACATTACCGAGCGAGTGAAAAACAAACTGGTAAACAACGCATTTAATTTTTTTTGCACATCTTCAGCATTAGCCACCTGCACAAGCTGTGTAGGCGAATATAAGTCAACCATACTCATCCTCTTTACATTCATTACAAATAATTGTGAATATATTCTATTACCGATGTCTGCTATGCGAATACATGCAACCAAGTGCAATGTTGTATAAAATATGCCGTGACAACTTCAGTGCTGATAATTCGTGTTAATGTATTTACTTCCTTTGGTCGGGATTTATGTAGCATGCCGGAAAATCTATTTTTTTCCGGCATCTTTTTGTTTGCAGAATTTAAAACGGTATATTATCGCCGTACGGATCATCATTCCCCGACTGTTGTTTTGCCCTGTTCAGTGCGTCAGTGGCCTGCCCCTGCTGGCCTTTTTTGCCGCCCGGTCGCGCTGTTCGCGCACTGATCACGCTGTCTGCGATAACCTGCCAGCCCTGCCGCGTTTCGCCGTTCTGGCCTGTCCACTGGCTTACCTGCATGTTACCCGCCACGCTCACCAGTTCGCCTTTGTGGTGTTTTGCCAGTGCGTCGGCCTGTCTGCCAAACGCCAGGACGGATAACCACATCATCGCCGTTCCGTCATCTGCCTGGCTGCACGGAAGGGGGACCGCCATACTAGCCATCGCCATTTGTGTACCCTTGCTGGTGGTCTTTAACTGCGGATCAGCCACCAGCCGTCCGTAAGCTATCTGTGCTGTCATGCTGTCTGCTCTCCGGTTTTAACGTTGATGGTTGTCACCTGTTCCGCTTCGGCAATCTCCCGTTCTGTCAGCGTGGCAAAGTTTGCAGCTGCCGTTGTCATGAATGCGCTAATCAGTTCGGGATGTGCTTTCGCATATCCTTCCCCGGCGTTGCGGTCGATGATTTTTATCGACACCCTTAACCAGTGTTCCGTCAAATCAAGGGCGTGCGATTGTGATTTTTTTATGTGCTTCGCTGTCATAGGCTTTATCTCACAGCAGTAAATTAAAATTTTTGCGTTTTAACCCTTCACCTGTTCACCTTTTGATATTTTATCTTTTAATTCATAATGTTAAGGGGTGAACAGTTTCACAAAAACTATTCACCAACTGTTCACCACTGTTCACCCTTGAAGCTCAATAAACAATCAAAAAGGTGAACAGTGAATAGTTTGGTGAACAGTTCATAAATAACTGTTCACCCTATAATATACTGATATAAAAGATATTTATGACAGGGTGAACAGTGGTGAACAGTTATTCCATAAGTTTAATTTTTGCTATCGTCATTAGTGACCGATACACATGATGGCATCCAGTCTTCTGATTCCTCCGTCAGTGTCACGTTTGAACGCAAACCGTGCTTCGTTTTCCGTTTCATATACTCCCTGCCATATTCCGCCATTGCCCCCGGCATATCTTTACCGAAGCGCGTCAGTGTTACAGGTTTACCAAACCCATGTGCCTTCATATAAGCCAGATAGGCATGATAGAGATACCTGCGCGGGCTGAATGGCACAATTTCAGCATTACCCACTAACAGGCCATCACACATTACCGACGCCATGAGATAGCCGCAGAAGTCCACCAGCGAATCACCTTCACGCTTTATCGCGAGTGCTTCTTCTGATTTCTGCTGCTCATATAAAAGGCGTCTGGCTTCGTCCTGGTCAGCAAACCGTGTAAGCAGATGACGAATCACTACCGCCAGCTCACCTTCTATTTTTTCCGCCAGCATTGAATCGCGTTCGTTCTCCGGTACAACTTCCGAAAAATTGAATATCACCCGACGTCGCGAGATCCCCCCACTGCGGTCACTGAATGACATAGCGTTATTGTTAACCGCCAGCACTACTGCCGGGATACGCGTTGAATATGGGGCTTTATGTTTTGGGTCGATTGCCACCTTGTCACCGCCTGTAATAGCCTTAATTCCCGCCCCATCACCAGCGTAGCGGGTCATATCCGGCATGATAATCAGCGAAAAGCCAACCACTAACGCGCGTTCCCTTGCATCTTCCAGCGCCTTCATGCTCGCTGATACTGTATTAGCCTTACCCGCCAGCATGGTGCAAATCTCCGCCATCACGCTTTTACCACTTCCCCCTGGACCTGTTACCTCAATGAATAACTGCCAGTCGTACCGGTTCGCCAGCACCATGAATAATGCAGCCAGTACGCGATCCGCCTTGCGGTCATTCTCAGCCACCGAACGGCGTAACCACTTCCAGAAATTCGGCGCATGTGTTGCCAGCGTTTCCCCCTCTGCTGGTGGGCTGAAAGGTAATTCACTGGCAATTAACAACCAGTCGTTTTTGTTATGCTCCCGAAAATTACCTGTTCTGGTATCAAATACCCCGTTACTGAATCCAATCAGGTTACGGGCTGTATTCCCCATAACAGGCAAACTTAACTTCATGGTATCGACCGCCGATTTAATGGCGTTCTGCGAATAGCTGATCTCCGCATCAATGAAAATCTGTGCCATAGCTCGCTGTAATTCTTTATCCTGTACTGGCTCCCATACAACGCCGTTGTAATGGTGAACAGTGTCAGAGTCAGCATGAATCGCCAGTTCACCGCCATAATGTGCCAGGAGAACTTCGCCGCGTTGACTTGCTCCCATCTGGTTAAGCGCCAGTGATGAAGCGTTATCGTCTTTTACCCGCTCTTTTTTCTTTACAGGCAGTTCAACTACCTTTTTCTTTTCCGCCTGCTCTGCCCGTTCACGTTCCAGATATTCGCGCCAGTTCTCCCGTTTCTGGCTGTGCATTCCTTCAGGGTAATAATCAGCATCCCTGACCCCTGCCGCTGCCAGTTTCTGCCCGATGGTATTAACAAGCCCCGGACGCAATAACCCCGCCTGGTAGAGACGCACGCGATAGCGTCCGTCCGGTACGATTTGCAGGTTGTCCAGTTCGGCAAGTTGTTGCTCTCCAAGCCAGACAGGTGGCACGTTATCGCCAGCCAGTCGCCCGTCCTGTTCCTGCCACTGCTTCGCAAGTGCCCACGCATCACTACCCGCAAAAATGATGACTT
>ERZ857775.1008-NODE-1008-length-36435-cov-118.656625_pt1 | contig 36435 bp, 38 predicted proteins | sample MGYA00519698_ERZ857775 | MGnify/ENA primary metagenome ERZ857775 (study PRJEB31778, sample SAMEA3449363) | human gut metagenome | biome: human gut; feature: human-associated habitat; material: faeces | place: United Kingdom | collected 2010/2012 ...
TAGGGCTCGTTAGGGACTTGCACCCATTAGAATAAGCTCATGCCGAGCATACAAGCAATTATCCCCCGAAAGCATAGCACTTTCAGGGGATAGTCATATATGTATTACTTCTTAGCCTTTGCCTTCTGGTTAGCCACAACTACCTTGTTAGCCTTCTCCAGCACGGAAAGAATCTTCTTTCTCAGGTCACGAATCTGCTTCATGTCCTCAGCGTTGTAGGCATCCTTGCCATCATCCAAGAAACCTTTCTTCAACTCGGAAATCTCCTGCTTGTCAAGGGAAATCTCGTCAATGGCATCAATGGCAGCCTTGTTGTTGTTGTAGTAGCCATCGCTCTGACTAGGAGCCGTATCAACCAAGAGGTCATAGGAAGTCTTGAATCCGTTCAGTTTGGTGTAGAGTTGTTTCAGCTTCAAGTCCTCGAAATCATCCTTCGGAGTAGCATGAGCCTTGTATATATCCTCGGCATTCAACTTGTGAGGTCTATACTCCTCCCCACTATCCTCAGCACGTTCCTTCTTCTTGTCTTCCTCATACTTCTTCACCTTCACATCATCCTGCTTGTACTTCTTATACTCCTCTGAGCCGTAGAACCGCTCCAGCATTGAGTAATCGCCATCCACCTTAGCTTGTTTCTTCAACTTGCTCAGGGTATTGGCTGCACGGTCGTGGTTCTCCTTCATATTCCAGAACTCATCACCTTGTTTCTTAGTAACCGGTCTATCATCAGGATTGCTGACGAACTTACTGAATAATGGAATATCAGCCACCTTAATTTCCTTCGGGTCATTGAGCGACTTGGTAAGCAAACCGAGCACCTGACTGCCCATGGTGTAAGCACCACCGAGATAAGAAGACAATACATGGTCAACCACAGCAGGGTTATTCAGATTGTATCTTGGGTCACCGAAAGCATCAATGCTGTTCTGCTGCACATCTGGATAGTCGTTTCCGATTGAGTTAACCATCCTTGATGCACGTACCAACCAATCAGGAGTGCCCACGTATGCCTTGGTAAAGTTAGGGTCATACTTGTTATACTCTGTCTCCTTGAATAATGGCTTGCCAGTAAAGTCAACATTGAAAGCCAACTCAAAAACTGGGCGAATAGCATTCGGCATCAGACTGACCGCAATATTGCCATCATATCCAGTAGGGTCAAGCGGAAGCATATCCACTACCTGACCAAGCAAGTCTTCTGCATACTGGCTCCAACTCTCCTCAGCCAACTCGCCACCCATCATCTTGGATGCAATCATATCTCCTATTCCGTAGAAGGCACGGAACTCCTGAGCAAGCGGAATCTTTACGTACTCATGTGTGTAAGGAACCCACATAATCAGGTTGTTTCGTCTATCCCACTTGGTGAACTGCCAGTACTTATCCTTATCATCGTCACCACCCAACATACTCATCAGGGCAGCGTTAACGATAGGAACCAGCACTCCACTCGCCAACCATGATGCAGTAACAGCCGTGAACTTGAATGGATGATGCTTAGCAAGAGCACCCAATGTCTGCAAACTCTGTACTGCTGGGTTGATGAAGAGATAGAGGTTTCTAATCATCTGCCAGCCATATTCGCCAGTACCCTTGCGGTTGAAGTTCAGGGTCACGTCCTTGGCATCATTCACAGCCTCATCAATAGAACGTCCATACTGAATAGATGTCATGTAAACCGCAAATCGGTTACTATCCTCGATTGCTCTGTTCAGGAACTCAATGCCATCCATGATGGTGTGCCCTACCTTTACTGGGTTCGTCTTCCATCTATCCAAATCCTTCAAGTCATTCTTGAATTTCTTCTTCAAGTCTTCCACATCAAGCGAAGAGACAAAGCCAGTCTCGCCACCATTCATCATGAAGTCATAGAACATCTGTTCCTTTGGAGTAGCGTTTCCGTTGTTTACCTTATCTCTCAACTTGCCGTTCTGATAGTCTCTCAGCATGAATCCGAGATTCCAAGAGGTAGCCAGATTCTTTCTGAGAAGATAGTTGTATCTTCCATCCTCACGAATAGCGGTAGATGCCAGCGTCATAGTCAGGTCTCGGAAGTAGTTGGAAGGGATGAAGAGAGGTGAAAGACTGGTATAGGCAGCAGCCATCTTTCTGCCCAACCAAGCAGCAGCCCTATCAAGTTTGCCGCTCTGAATCTCTCTTACTCGGTGTGCTCTGGTATTGTTCATCGCCTGAGCCAACTGAGGGTCACCATTCACGTAGATAACATATTCATCGCCATCCTTCATCACTCGCACCTCATGTTCTCTCTCCTCGCTGTGAGTCTGAGGATAGGCTATGTTCAATCCGTCTCTCTTCTGAGTAGCATCACCAGCCTGAGCCATCTGCTCCATCTTCTTCTCGAAAGCATCAATGGCAGCCTTCACCTGATTACTATTCATCTGAGAACTAATCTGAGGTGTAGCAGGAATCCACTCCTCGTTGCCGTTGGCATCCGTACTCTTCACATACCAAGCCTTGCTCAGGGTCAGCAGGGAAGTTGGATGATTCTGAGCCAAGAGCATCAGGTGTTGTTTCACCCAGTTCTTGTTGTTCAGCAGGATTCCACTCTCTGCCATATTCTCGATGTAGGCGATAGGGTCATCAGCGATAGAGGTTCGTCCGTGTGCCTTCTTCAAGGTATGATTGAACGCACCCTTTCCACCACCAATATAGTCCCATACTTGGTCGGCAGTAGTGCCATCCCAGCCACGGAGAGGAATATAATGGCTATACATATCACGCACATACTGATAAGTATCTTTGCTCATCATGCCAGCCTTATAGCCATCACGGATAATCTTCTTGGTAGCCGCATTCGTAGCATCCCAGAGGGTGTGAGTCTCGGTTACATACTTATCCTCAATATCCTTTACCAGTTTGTAGGCAGCTTCCTCAAAGTCTGAGCCGTCAAATAGAGCAGACAAACCTGAGTAATCGTAGGCAATACCATTCTTGTCGTAGCGATAGTCCATATAAGATGGAGAATATTTCGCCCTTAGTGCATTGTCTCTCTGTCTCCAAGTAGTGAAGTCTACTCTACCAAACTCTAGGTCGCTATCATTAATAATACGGTTCATATCGCCCTTGTAAGCCTTGTATGCTGCACTTCTCTGAGCCACGTCCTCATAGTCAGCTTCCAAAGACTTCTTGAAAGCCATCTGAGCATCACGCTCCAAGCCATGCTTAGCCATCATGTAGATACGTACATTATCATAGCTATCACCCAGCACCTTCTTCATCTGATGATAAGCCTTTCTAAGTGGCTGCAAGAACTCATTATTGTACTCCTCAAACTCGTTCTTTCCCTTGCCATGACTGCGGTTCTCGGCAGTATAGGCATCCTCAGCCATGTTCAGACGGTCAACACCCACTTCCTTCATGATAGCTTCCTGAGCCTTACGGATAGCCAGCATACTATCTTGGAAGGCGATACGTTTGAGCACAGAACCACGCTGCAACTCTCGGTTGAACTCTCCAAGGGCAGTATCATCACTCAGAAGATGCTGTTCGTAGGTTGGAGCAGTCTTCCACAAAGCCATCTGTTTGCGGTACTCGTCCACTCTCCTCAGGAAGTCAACGGCACTCTCACCAGCGTTACGTTGTGGTATGGTTGGTCGCTGGGCATCCTTAGGCAGATTATTATCCTTTTTCCACTGGTTCAGGTCATGCTCAAACTTGTCATAGCGCAAGGAGAATCGGGTATTACCCACGATATTGGCATTGTTCTCATCGAATATCACGTAGTTGTAATCGCCTTCCTTTGCACCGCCAAATATAGTACCAGCCTTATACTTGATACCAGTGAAGCCAATAGAAGACAGGAACTTACTAACTGCACGACTAGCATTTACATCTTTCCACTTCTTAGTTTTTCTTAAAGCATACATTAGAAAATCATAGGCATTACCGCCAAATGAACCATCAAAAGAAAAACCACGCTTTTTAAAGTCGGCAAAATCTATTTTTAATCGCCTTAATTCTTTAATGATTGTATTCTTCTGTTTATCTGTCAAAGGAGCATCCCAATCAAGATAATCTCCATTATCATCAGGAATATCCACATCATAAAGGTAAGTAATATTATCAGGAACAGCTATTTCCTCATTCTTCTTTTCAAGAATATCACTAAGTTCCTTCAAATCCTTATCATCAGGGAACATTTCTAGAGCAGAAGAAAGGTCTTTTCTCATAGCATTCAATCCCTTGTTTACATCTTTATATTTATAGATATATTGTCTTACCATATCTTTGTTATTGGCAGACATATCTGTCACAAATTCAAAACCGCCATTATCTTTCCTTATCTTGGCACGTCTTGTGTAGTCCTCAGCAATATCCTTAGAGTTAGTAACATAACCACCCCATCCAAATGCTTGTGAACCTTCGCCTTCACCCATGTGGCTGAAATCGAACTTGTCAAAGCTAGCACCAGTACCATGATAGGTACGGATGCTAAACTTAGGGTCAGAGCCAGTAAGCAGAGGAGCAATAACGTGTTCCGTCAACTGCGTTGGAATTCCGTTGCCGATGATGGTATGGCTCAGATTTTCAGAGAATGGCATCTTGTAATCATCGCTCACTCCTGATACTCTTGCGAGCACTCTTCCCATGGCACGATATACCTTACCATCAGGCATCACAATCACATCACCACTCTTCGTTCTGAGTGTTGGCAGGAGTTCATCAGCAAAGGCATGAGGAATCTTTCCGTCAGCATAGGCACTACCCATCACATACAATGGCTTGTCAATGTTTCTCCAGTCAATGCCATCAGCCTTCAAGCGAATATCCATCCAAGGAGCCACACCATTCTTCTTCTCGGTCAGGGTCGGGATAATATCAGCCACAGCTTCATACCATCCGCTCTTGCGTGCCATCTTCTCAGGCTTGGCAGGAAGTTTACCATCACGAACCGCACGGACAATCAATCTCTCTCGGTTTGTGTAGCCGCCATAGTCAGCAGCATTATACACATCTGCATCCCAAGTATAGCCGTTGGCATCCAGAGCATCGGTGATAGTCTTCATCGCTTCGGAATCCTTATATCCCTTCACGTTCTCAATGGTCACAACCTTTGGCTTAATAGCATTGATAAACTCGGCAGTACTAGCAGCAGTCTCCTTGTCAAGTTCCACCTCAGCATGGTTACTCTTTGCCTGAGAGTAGTTCTTGCAGACTGGGCTGGCATGGAAGTACTCCACCTCGCCATCTATCTGCTTAACCAACTCCTTAGGGTCAACATCACGAACATCAGCAGTAACGATGTGCTGCCCGAAATTGTTGCGATATACGCCGCTTATCTTCTCATCATACTCCACTGCCACCACTGGGTCGATGATACCCTTCAAGCCTTCCTCAACAAGACCGCCACCGCTAAAGTATGTTCCAGCCTTAATGAGAGTGCCATCCTTCAGGGAGAATTTAGGTTCCTCGCCAGCAATCTCTGCCTTGCGATTCTCGCCCAGAGCCTGAGCAATATGAATCATCTTCTTGTTAGCCATCTTCCAGCCGCTCGGCATATCCTCAATGGCAGTCTTGATAGCATCATCCACCTCATCAGGAGTGTTCAGACTCTTCAAATCCTCAGCCATATCAGCCGCCCCACTCTCCTTTCCGTCAGCCATATCACGGAGGGAGAAGGACACATCACCCACACCCAAGAAAATCTGGTCTTTGCGAGCCACGTCCTCAGTAGATTCAGCGAGAGTTTTTCTTCTCTCCTCAGGAGTCATGTTCAATCGGGCAGATACGTTTCGAGCTTCTACCTCACCAGACAGAGACTTGTAGTTTTTGTAGGAATCCTTTTCGTTTGCGTAAGCATTATAAAGAGCTTTATTTCGCTCTGCAAGAGCCTTGGCTTCGTCTTCCTTTCCTTCTGCCCTCAACCCCCTTATCTGTTTAATCACTTTCTCAAATTCATCCTTAATTGCATCTCTCACAAATTGTTCGCTTCCACCCTTAGCAAAACCCTCTTCATGCTGGATATAGTGTTGAACTTCGTGAACCAATGTTCTTTTCAGAAGACGAGTTGCTATTTTATAATGTATATCCAAGTCATATTTTATTGCCTCACGAATACCTCCAAGATTCAAAGTAATGGTATTATCATAATAAGAACCACCCATCTTTGCTCTTCCCTTCTGAATCTTCACATCTTTCAATTTTGGATAAGCATCAAACAACTCAGGGTATTCCTTGAACAAATCGTTTGGTTTCTCTACAATATCAGAGAGAGTCAGAGTCTTCTTATTCACCCATTCCTTCGGGTCACGGATAACAACATCAGGCATTTCGTATCTCCACTTGCCATCAGCACCACGCTCCCAGCCAGTAGCTGCCTTGATAGCCTTAGCCTTCTTTTTGTTCTTCTCCATATCCTTTGCCACGGAGAGGTTATCCATACGGAAAGTACGCTCCTCTGCCTTGTCAGCAGCAGCCGCACCACGCTCGCCAGCGAGAGAGAAACGGATATCATTCTTGCGAGAATTGAAACGCTTTGAAGGAGGTATCACGTAGCCTTTATTATCATAAGTAATGAGGTCATTCAACTTACGATTATTCTTGGCATTCTTATATCGGTATTCCTTGCCATCATCAAAGCCGAACTCATTAGCATCATTGCCATCCCACCATAATTGATTTGCAGGAACCTCGTCTTCAATGATACGATATTTTCCTTCCAATCTATTGTCACCGTGCATTTCAGCATACTTCTTTGAAGGAGTAACCCAGTCACCATTACGCAACTTGCCTTCCTTTACAGAAGTAGGAACGGCACGATAAACCTTAACCTTAACATCTTTCTCGCCATTCTTAATGGCATCAAGTGCATTCTTTATAACATGAGCAGACTCCAATCCATAAGCAGTATTGTTCATATACGCTCTTGGATTGTCGAAATAATCATCAGGCTGCAAGCTATAACCTAATGCAATATCTTCCAAGTTTACATCAGGAGAGTTTTCTATGTCGGCTCTTCTAGCCTCATCAGACTCATATTGAGGATTTGAAGGAGCAGCCCACGCTCCCTGACCTTGGTAATCGCTATCAACGTCACCGTAACCATTACGTCTGGCTGATTCATCAAGCATTTCCCTTGCCGTTGATTCATCATTATTAGAAATGGCATCCATATAACGCTTATCAAGTTCATCAGTTGGAATCAGAGAGAGTTCATCCAGATGTTTCTGTCTCTTCTCTTCCTCTTCCTGCGCTCTTTTTCTTGCAGCTTCCATAGCATTGCGCTCAGCTTCCACCTGCTTTCTTTGTTCCTCAATCATTGCATCAAGGTCACCAAAGTTCTCTTTCAAGGCTTCATTTACAGGCACGGTGTACTTCATAAGTTCCTTAAATGAGGAAATCTTGTCTTCATTTGCCTGCAACAAATATCGTTTGATGTTTGCTCTGGCACGTGCTGCCTCAGCAGTAGAACCTTTCTCTACAGCATTCGCATACATAGCAACATCATCCTCATTTACCCCAAATTTTTCTGCAACACTCTTAATCTTCTCATCCTTCAAAGAGAAACGCACATCCTTATTCTTCTCATTGAATCTCTGAGACAAAGGAATCACATTACCATTATCATCATAGGTAACGGCATCAAGCAACTTTTTGTTGTTCTTGCTGTTCTTATAGGCGAAGTCTGTATCATTGATATAATCTTCCTCACGACCATAGCCCCATTCTGCAATATCGTTGCCATCAAACCACACATCATCAACAGGAACTTTTTGTTCGATGATGTTGTAATCGTCACCCCATCCATGCAATTTTGCATTATCAACAGCATAAGCACGACTTGGAGTAACCCAGTCACCATTTCGGAAAGAACCTTCCTTCACATCAGAAGGAACACTACGATACATTGTAATAGTCTTAGCTTTCTTCTGAATAGCATTACGAACGTTATCAATAGCCTCCTTACGCATAGGGTCAGCTGCACGATAAGATGCGGCATTAGTCAACTCCTCCAAGTTGCCGCCATCAATATCATCATTGATATAATCACCAAGAGTTGATTCACCTTCAAACTCGCCATTATCCCAAGCCTCCTTGCGTTCGTCCTTTGTCAAGAAGTAACCATTACCCCAAGGTGCAGCACCATTGAAGGCAGATGTACCTTGATAGCTGGAATCTGTGGAATAGCCAGCAGCATCGGCAGCTTCATTCACCATCTTCTGAGCCTTTTCCATATTGCCATCTTCCACCGCTTTCAGGTATTCTTCATCCTTCAATGAGAATTTTGTGCCATCAACATCAACTTTTTCGCCATTTTCCTTGGCAGTTTCAGAAAAATTGTCTATCTTTGCAGCAGAACCTTCGGTTTGGGAGAGAGCGGTGTCACCTTCCAACGAAGTAGCGGCAGTGTCTGTCCTCTTGTCGCTTGCCGAAGTTTCCTTTTTAAATGCAGTCAACAACCAAGATTTTCTTTCTCCATCCCAAGTAAGACGAACACCAGCCTTATGGGTTTCACTTTCCAAGTTTACACGATTCTTACTGCTTGAAACTACACGCATATCATTCAGAATCTCCTGCAAATTATCAAGAACCTCAGGATGATACTTCACAAGTTTAGAAAGACCATAGCCATCACTATGTCCAGTTCCTTCTTTGCCCCAAACCAAATCAATATCACCAATGTCCTTATGATAAAGAGCACCAACAGCTTCTCCACCACGAACCTTCTTCAAGAACTCTATAGCAGCTTTAGCTTTACCACGGAACTGATTGTATATATTTCCAAAAGCACCAACACCAACTGGCTTGATTTCAGCAGCCCCAACTTTAGTGTTGCTCATGCCGTCAATGAGGTTATCAACCATACCATAGCTATCATCCACCGCCTTCTTCAAAGCAGCAGGAATCTCTGCAGGAACATCTTCCTTTCTTCTCATTCTTCTAACCACGTAGTCAATAGCTTGGGCAGCATCAGAAGTAAAGATGCCAGTCTTGTAGTTGTACGACTGGGCATTGTTCATACCATAACCAACATCATGTGTCTCATGTGGGAGATTCTGCATTTCGGTCAGCACCTCTAACACCTTGGCATTGTCGGCAATACCCTTCATGTTGCCAATGGCAGCACTAACAATCTGGTCAGCCTCATCATCAAGCAACCCCTGCTTGGTAGCCGAAGACTTCACCTCATTGTCCGAGATATTAGGATATACCTCAGTAGGATGAGCCACACGACCATCAGGCAAAGTGATATAGTATCTTAGTGGACGATTTGTAATATCGCTCACTACATAGCTATCAGCAGTTGGCTCATATACTCTCTTCTCCTTGCCGCCAGCAGTCTCTTCGATGTGATAAGGAACACCATTCACCTTATACGCATCCGTCAATGTAGAAAGAACTTCCTTCTTCTCCTCATCACTGAGTTTCTTGCCAGCTTCATAGCGGACTGGTTTTGACTTCAACGAGAACTTAGGAGCATCAGCTATCTCCTGATTGATGCTGTTCACAACATCATCAGTAACAATATCGCCCTCCTGAATCTGCTGAGGTTCACGACCAGCGTTCTTCACAAGTTCCGCTTGCTCTGCTCTGGTCAAGATACGGTTCACCTTCATCGCACCAGTAATCACCCAAGGGTCAGTCTCAGGGTTCGGGTTGGTACGATACATATAATATCCATCAGTTGGCAGATGTTTCAAGCCAGCGAGAGAATGCTGATACTTGCCCGATGGATTGATACCCTCTTGGCGAGCTTCCTCCTGATAATCTACATCAGCAGCATACTCCACCTCAGCGAAGACAAAGTTCTTAGGGAAGAGAGTCTTGTTTCCCTCAGCATCCTTGCGGTTGAACTGGATAGCGTAAGGCACTACACCAAGATGCCATCCTGGTCTATAGGCTAATCTGCCACTGCCACCTTGTGTTCCCTTACCGCCCTGCTTAACCTGAGGTCTACCAGTCTTGCTTTCTCCTGCGATAGGAGCAGCATCAGCATCGAGCCATACACCAACCGGAGTAGCAGCGCCATCAGGGTTCGCTACCATTGGTGGATAGAGTTTGCCATCCTTTAGCACAAACACCTTGTAGCCGATACCCTTCTTCTTAGGTTCAGGCTTTTGACGTAGAGAGAATGAAACATCTTCGCCAGTCTCAGAGTTTGTCACCTGACCATTGGCAGTCTTCACATAGGCTTGTTCGATGGAGCGGAGAATCAGATTCATATCATCAGAAATCTCTATTCCATGAAGAGCCATCAAGAATCTGTTTACAATCTCATGCAATTTTGCAAGTAAAGGATGAGACATTTTGAGCAAAAGTGTGTGGGCATAGTTTGCGTCTCTTATCCAACTACCCAACTGGTCAGCGACAACCTCTTCTTCAATGGCATCTCTGTCATTCCAATACCTTGCACCACCTTTCTTGTATCGTTCTTGCATCTTATCTGTTTCAGTAGAGAAAATATCCTCTCCCATCATATCCTTTACAAGGGTCTTCAACTCATCATAAGCAGCAGGATTCTTTGTTCTCATTTCGTGAGTCATTTCATGACCGAAAATGAACTGAACACCTTCTGTGATTGAAGAATCCAGAGTAAGATATATAGTATTAGTTTTTTCATCAAACTTTCCATTGAATTGCTTATTAGAGTACAGCCATTGAATATTAGCACCCATTATCTTTGCTATCTTCTCTAAGGTCTTGCGAGTTTTCTTTCTCACAATATTATCCACAACCTTAATATCATCCACCTTATTCTTCTCAACATCAGCATCACTCTCGGTTTCTGTTTGCTGCTTGCCATTTTCTCTAACTAAGAAAGATGATTTTGTACGCTGTTCACCCAAAGGTTTCTCATCCGTTGCATCCTCAGGAACTTCAATAGTCTTGCTCCCCTCCTTTAAATTGTCAGGGAACTTTGTCTGCTCAGGAGTATTTATATTATCATTTATATTGTCATTTATCTTCTCATTATCCGTTTCATTAGACAAATCATTAGATTCATTAGACGATTCATTATCTAACTTCTCCTCTGACTTCGCCTTCAACTCAGCCTTTTCATCGGACTTCGCCTTCAACTCGGCCTCTGGCTCAGCCTTGTGCTGCTCAGCATAGGCTGCATTCTCCTGAGCACGTTTCTGCTCTTCAAGTATGTTCTCAGCCTGAACAATGCGAATATTTTCAACAAAGTTTCTTGCTTCCGATGCCTTGAAACCGCTATTGAGTACGCCGATAAGAGCGTTACGAATATCCTGAGTATCGAGTGATTCAAGGTTGGATGGACGGTTCTCCCACAGACTATGAACGAGCGCATCAATGGTAGTTCCCTTGCCATCAGCAGCGAGCAACTGAGTCTTGGCAAAGTCTTCTCTGCTCAATCCAGTCTCTTGCTTAACACCCTTGCTTGTCTCTATACCCTCATAGTTAAGAGAGTGAGCACCGAGGTTGCTAGCCACATACTCCTCAGCAGTAAGCGGAATCGTATCAGTCACATCAATGCCAGTACCATCATACAGACGATGCAGCAGAGTTCCAACCGTCTCCTTATAGATTTGAGCCACCGCCTCAGCATCATCCTTCACCGCACTCTTCAAGCGAGCGAACTTTCTTCTTGCCTTCTCAATGAGTTCCTTTCTACCCTCAGCAGTATCTTCCACCTTGGCAAGTTGTCGCTCATTATAAGCATCACGGATAGCGATAGCAGAGTCATAAGCCGCCTGAGCATCAGCAATAGCCTTCTCCTTGGCATCCTTAGCAGCCTTCTGTTCCACGAAAGTCTTACCCTTCACGGTCATGTTGCTAGCCTTGTCGAGTGCCTTCTTTGCATCAGACACATATCCAGATACGATACTATCTGCATCCTCACCAAACTGAGAGTCATACAACTCAGCAGTCTGTGCGGCTGTCAGCTTCGAGAAGTCAGGATTGCCATCCTCCAGCATAGGCACGATGGTTCCATCTTCAAGGGTAATGGCAGGAGCAACAGGAGTCTGTTCTGTTGCAGGAGTCTCAGCAGATTCAGGAGCAGGAGTCTCGCCCTCTATTGTCGGAGTCTCCACCTCTATCTCACCTCTATTCTCTCCACTATTATCCTCTATCATTGAGGATTCAGGCATAGCTTGTTTGTATTCATCGAGCGACATAGAAGAGATTGTAGCAACATCTTCTTTGTTCACAGCATGAGGAACAATAGTACCATCACTCTTCAACTCAACTACCTTAGCTTTAGCACCAGCATCACGAATGAGGAACAATCTAGAGTCAGGATATTTGGTATTACCATCCTTGCCGAGCACATCAACGAGCACCACGTTACCATTATCATTGAGAATCTGATTGAAGTCAAACGAAGGTTGAGTCTCTTCTGTATTCTGAGTCTGCTGGGCTGCACGTTCCTTCTCCATCTGTTCACGCTCAGCCTTGGCAGTTTCCAGTCTCTTCTGGTCTTCCAAGTCTTTCATCTTCTGCAAGTCTGCAAGAGAATAAGGATTCTCCACCACGTTACCATCTATAGAGATAGCAGCAGTACCATCACCATAGTCAGCCAACACCTCATAGGTATGTTCAGTACCATCAGTATCAGTCACATTGAACTGGGAGCCAACTTCAACGGTTCCATCAATGATACCAGCCACTTCCTTGATAGCATTCTCTTTTGCATCAGCTACCGCCTGAACCTTCACTTCATCAGCAGGAAGTTCTTCACCCAGTTCAGCGAACATCAACGCATCAGCATGTTCTACGCTATTGGTTGTCGGGTCATAATAGAGAATCATATCATCGCTATTGCTTACATCAATGGAGCCATCATCATGAGTAGCAATATTACCACTAATAATGTACACACCATAGTCTTCCAAACCGCCTGATGCTTTGATAGTAGCGTTACGGACAGAGCCACGACTCTGGTCTGTGTACATATCAACTCTCTGTTCTGCCTGATGAGCAGCGAGGTCAACCTTATCTTGTGCATCATCAACCACACCTTGGTATCGGGCAGAAGACAACTGGTAGTCATAGATAGCTTGGTCAAGTTTATCATCCTGCCAAGTCAGGGATTCCAGTTCCTCGTCACTCATGGCAGATAGCTGCTGCTCAGAGATACCCAATGCTGCTGCAAGAGTCTTCATCTGGTCTTCCTGCTGAATCTGAATGTCATGCTTGTCTGCATCATCAGCATCATGCCCCTCAGAATAAGCGTTGTCAATATCTGCCTGATGCTGCTCCTCAGGTGTTGTTGGCTCGTTGGTAATCTCCTTGGCATTCATTTCAGCAGTCTTGGCAATATTGTAGCCACGCATCTTCATCAAGTTGATACCATAATTTACAGCAGCATTAATCTGCTCCTTGGTCATGGTATCTCTCTGTCTGAGAATATCAGCCAGCACACCACCCATCTGCTCGTTGGTTGCATTGTCAATCTTATCCTTGATGTCTGCCCAGTTATCGCCCATAAGGTTCTGTGCATCAATATCAGCCACGTTCACCTTGTTGCGGAATCGGTAATACTGAGCACGATTGTAGATACCTTTTACTGGTCGGGAGCCAGCACCCATCGCATACATAGAACCGACAGAGATAGCCATACCACCGATAATGTCGAGTTGCTGCTTAGCATCAAGAAGGTCGCTCACCTTACCTTCACCATCCAGCAGGGCATGAAGAGGAATACCAATCTCCTCCTCCATAACTTCCTCAGCGAAACCATTGATACCGAACTTCTCCATCCACTTCTTGGAATTGGTGTACCATCCGCTCTTGCCGATATTCTTGAAGAACTCAGCAGAAGCATTCATACCATGTTTCTCCATAAAGTTGACAGCACCCTTCTTGATACCATAGTTGTGACCGAAGAGTTTTTCAGTATAGTTCTCTACCATAGCAGAGGTCATACCCTTATAGAGAGCAGTACCAATAGACTCACCACCCTCATGCAGAAGATTTCCATTCTCATCGAAAGTACCAAACTTATAATCACCCTTCTCATCCTGATACAGATTACCAAGATGTCGCTGCATGATGTCAGCACCAGTCTTCAACGCTTGCTCAGTTCCAGCCATCGCATACGAGCCGATAACATCGCCAGCCACGATACCGGTATTCTTCAAGATGGCAGCACCCACCTTGCCCATGCCACGTTTAGCAGCAAATTTTAAGGCTCCACGACTGATGCCCTTGGTAATACCACCATAACCGCCAGTAAGGAAGAAGTCAGCCATAAATGGGAGACTCTGCCCTACAATTTTCGTCCAACGATAGACGTTACCCATCTTCTCGTCTTCGAGAGCCGTAGCAGCATCCGCACCAAGTTTACTCTTCAGGAGCATCTTATCAGAACCAGAGAGAGGAATATTGTTATCCATCTTTGTCTTGATACGCTCCATCTGCCCCATGATAGCGAAGTCAGTCAGACCGAAATCCCATGTTTTTGCAGTAAATGCAGTATTGTCAAGAGCCTTCAAGGCATCCTCACCCCAGCTACTTGTAGGATATTGTTTCACCGCTTCAAGCGCACCAATCTGCTCAGTAACCAGAGAAAGAGAGGTTGCCAACTTATTTCTATAGTCACTCTGCTCAGCAGTTCTTCCGTTACTTGCACCGATACTAGCACCATAAGAGAGCAAAGGATTGCCGTGTTGACGATTATCCTCAGCGATAAGAGCCTCAATCTCCTTCTTTCGGGCATAGGCATCAGCCAGCTTCTTGTCAAACTGCTTTTGAGCACCATCCTCAGTAAGGTAGGTTCCATTCTTGCCGATGTTCTCCTGCAAGTCATAGTTACCTTTCTTGTCACGAACATCAAAGGCAGATGGAATCTCGCCAGCGTTTACAGCATTTATATACTGCTGCCCCTGCTTATCCAACTGGTTCTGATAATGGGAAGCATCATACTCATTATCGAACTCTACACCATCTGTTGTAGTATAGGTTCCAGTCTTGCCAGTTGTCGAATTGTAGTTGAACTCATTCTTCTGTACATTCTGATTCTGCAAAGGGTTCTTGAAACCGATAGTCACCTTACAATCATTTGCATTAAACTTCTTCGCTCGCTCAACCGTCTTACGGATATTGCCAGATGCACGCTTAACTTGTCTAGCAGTATTCAGGACAGATTGTGCCCCAGCCAAGAAACGAGCACGGTCAGCATCACTCATAGGAACACTACCGCCTTTTGCTCTTGATGAAGTCCTGCTTCGAGGTTCAAAAAGTGCAGAGTAAAAACGCTCATAAGTTGATGGAACATCAAAGTTCTGAGCCTTCAAGTTCTCATAGATAGCGTGTCTGTTATCCGCACCGCCCTTTCCGTCTCTTGTCAGAGCACTCTCAAACTTATTGTAATCATCAGGCACATCATAGTTCTGTGCTTTCAGATTCTTGTATAAAGTGTATAATGGTCTTTCTGCCATGATATATATATTTGTTTGTTACCAAATTCTTGTTACCAATTCTGTTACCATTTTACGCCAGTCTTCTTCTTGCCACCAGCCGAAGAACCGCCAGCCTTATGTATTGTATGCTTGCCGCCACCAGATGATTTACCACCTCCAGCAGAACTACTTCTTCCTTTCAATCTATCCATGATGTATCTCACGTTAGTCTGAGTAACATTCTTGATTCTCAACTTTCTTTTAAGTTCATTAATCTTCTTCTGCCCCTCAGTAGTGTCCATCATGTCGTAATACTCATACCAATATCCAGCAGTAGTTTTGTTACCGCCCGAAGATTTCTGAGCCTTATTAGAAATTCGTCCTTCTCGCAGTCTAGCAAGTGCATCCTGAGCAGCCCAATGACTAATCTGACCATCAGCAAGCATCTTCTTAATCTTCAACTGATTATCCTTATACTCGGCATCATTGGTATATTTCAACTCACTAAGTTCAAGTCTTCTGTTACCTTGGTCAATTCTCTGCTGCCCTTGGTCATTCTTCACCTTGTTGATTTCGTTCTGCATATCGTGATACCTCATCTGCTCAGCAAGAGTCAGGTTATTCTTCCGAGCTTCCTCATCAAGAGCGAGTGCCCTCTGATACCCAGCCAGCCATGATGCCCGATTCTTTTCTCTCTGAGCATCCATATATGCCTTGCGTTTATTCACCGCCTTAGTCATATCCGACTCAGGATTGTGTACCACTTTAGCACCATTCATAGCAAAGAAGATATTGGCGAGCGCACGAAGACCATCACCAGTAGCAGCGATACGAGCCTTGGCACGTTCCTTCTTCTCTCTGTTCGCCCTCTGCTCAGCAGTCTCATTCAGTTCAGGATTCAGTATCTTATACATATCAGCATAAGATAGCTGCTTAGGCTGTTCTGCTGGCTCCTCCTTCTTCACGATAGGCACGGATGGTTTATCCTCCTCATCATTAGAAGCACTCTGATTTACATCTACCCCATTGGCGATGGCTTGTTGAGTAGCGATAGTCTTCTCTCTAGCCGCCTTCATCGTAGGTGTTTCATTCTGAGGAGTGGAAGCATTCATCTGGTCAACCTTCTTTCCAGCCGCATCAAGTTGCTGCTGAGTGAAGACTGGAACCTGAGTCTGTGCCACCTTCTGTGCGGCATCCAACCCACTCTGCTGCTTGTTGAGCACACTCTGTGTAGTCTTCAAGCCATTGTTGTTTCGTAACATATCTGATGCTTTCATAGGCTATGCTTTAATCTTCTTTGGCGCATTATCACCAATCATATTATTCAAGTCATTTGCTACTTGCTGCTGGGTAGGAGCCGCACCCACCTTGGCATCCAACTTAGCCATATCTGCATCGGTAGGCTGTACCACGTCAGGACGAGCCACCTTACTCTTACCAGCACCACTATCAATAGTTGCAGCGATATTGGCAGCAGTACCAGCCACGCCTGCCACCGCATTGGCAGTATCAGCAGCCTTCTCAGCTTCCATACCCATCTGCTGGTTCTGCAACTGATTCTTTCTGTTCATATACTGCTGCTCGATGTTATCCTTTCGGGCATCATTTGCAGCTACAATCTGTGAGGTAGTATCAGCAAGAGTCTTGTTGTTTGCCTCCTTCACCGCAGTAGTGGAATCATCCGTACCGCCCATTACCGCTTGTCTACCCTTGGCAGCCTTGTTGCGGTTCTTAATCTGCTCCTGCATCTGTGTGAGCAAGCGAACCGTATCAGCACGCTTGGTCGGGTCGGCATTGTATGTTCTGTCATACCATGCCTGATTTTCTCTCTGTTGCTGGGCAATCATCTGCTCCTGCTTACGTCTCGCCTTGCGGTTAGCTATACCGCCAGCGATGCTGCTTGCAAGTCCAAGACCTGCCCCAATTAATGCTCCTAACATATATATGTATTTTAATTATTAATAATGGTACAAAGATACTGATACCATCCGAGAATCGTATTTTATCCATTTATTTAAGCTGGTAAGTTAACGGATAAAGTTTACGTTTGCCAACAAATTACTATCTTTGCAACAAAATTGTTAAGACAATGGCAGCAGATAGAAATACAAAAGGGCAGTTCGAGAAAGGTCGAGCAAAGACTGGAGGTAAGCAGAAAGGTTACGAGTCTCCTATCACAAAGGAGTTTCGTGAGTTGTGTGCTGACTTTTCTAGAGAGGCTTGGGAAGACTTCATGGCTGCATGGTATAAGTGTGAGCCGAAGGACAAGGTATCAACTTTCATCAAGATACTAGAGTTTAACTGCCCTAAGCTACAGACCGTCACTCTTGACGATAAGCGTGAGGTTCACAATGCCCTCACCGAGAAGTTGAGACAGATGTCAGAAGAGGAAGGATAAAATATAATTCATAAGAAGAACGTTTGTTTTTTTCATAGGTTTTTGGTTTATAGGTTTTAAGATTGTTAGGATAACGAAATAGGGAATGCGTGAGCACTCCCTATTCTTTTTTCCAATTCTTTCCGATTGTTTCCAAATTGGAAAGAGTCACTATCAGCGACCGCCTCTGACTCTTCTATCCCCAGCCATATCCGTCTGCAACCCACAGAGCCAGTTCTTATGCTTTGTATACAGAGTATTCCATATCATTCTAATCATTGTCTTTATCTCCAATAAAGTTCACGATGCTCCTTCTTCAACAAATCCCCAGTTCTACACCACCAGTCATTCGGACTCGCTTTAAGATACTCCTCAAACTCATGGCAGTTCTCTTCGTGAGTAAGATGAGGATGAGAAGTAGGCTTGAACTGATGCACACACAGCAAGTCTGCATGATTGCCGCCATAAATTCTTGGTGGCATAACATCTTTCGCCTGATGCCACACCTTGTTGAGGTCAATGAGTTCTGCCCCATCCAGTTCCTTCAGGACATTATCAATCTTACCCAGCACACGATTCAGGACTTCTGCCCTATCCGTGCCACCCTTAGCAATTAACCAATTAGCATCACTCAGGGCACTTCTAATCTGCATATCAAGTTCCATAAGCCAAAATTTATTTGTTAAAATGGAATTTCATGGGATTTAAGAAACTCATCAATAAAAGTATCGTCTTCCCACTCCTCCTTCAAACGTGCTTTAGCCATATCAAGCATGCCATTTTGGTTAAAAGTACCAAGAATATAAGATATATCAACAACCAACTTCTTTATTTTCTTGTTTATAGCTGGAAGTATCGTCTTAAACTCTTCAAAAGTAAGTATCGTATCTGGTAAATTATCAGCAGACACTTCAACTTCCTCCTTAGATGATTTTCTACTCATAGACTCGATATAGCCTTTTAAAGCTTTTCTATCATCATACGTGGTATAAAGTTCATCAAACCTCTCATAAAGAGAATTAAAATCATTTTTCATAAGCGTTTTTTACTTTTTTGTTGCTATTACTATTACTTATTATCCAAATATAATTATTGAAAATTAAAATGGATAGATTTTTGATTCCTTTGGATTCTAGGTTCCCCTTAACGCACACGTATGTGAGCGAATCAGAAAACCTAAGATGTCATGGATGAGTTCCGTCAACCCCCATCATCTGGTCACTTGATAATTCTACATCAGTTAACCTAAGCAGCATAAGGAGTAGATTCCCCTCCGCTCGTCTTCTGCTATTAGTTCCTACGATTTGCCATGCGGTCTTCCTTGCAATTTATAGACTCGATGAATCGGAAGGTATCTAGCCCATAGTCTTCCATCTTGTCTCAAACTCAGGGGAACAAAAAAAAGAACCCCCGAGTGTTGGTTACGGACAACGACTCAGAGGTTCATATCTTGTAGGCTTACGCCTTGAAAGGATGACTACTTTGGTCTGTCAACCGTAACATTGACGATGCAAAGATAGAAGCTTTTTCTGAAACCACCAAATGTGAAAAAATATGTAATTCGTTAATCTGTAAGATATTCAGATTTTAGGTATACGTTTGGTGTGCAGTAGACATACAAATGATTACAAAGTTAAAGTAGGTTAAAGTGTATTTGGCATTCAAGTTTATTTTGTTACCTTTGTAGCGAGTAAAACAAGCGATTTAGTTTCTTTAACTCTTTTATGTTACTATTTTGTTACTCGATAAAAACAGACCATTTCTAATAGTATTGGTTATCAATAGGTTACAAAGTTCAAATAAGCATTCATAATGTTTTTGTATAATATGAGAAGGAGTGCTTGTGAAAGTACTCCTTTTGTATATCTATTGTATACCTACATGCTTGGTTATCAACATCTTATTTATACGAAAAAATAATTATCCGTATAATACCTGACAGGTAGGTATACAATAGATATGTTGTAGTTTTGTTACTATTTTGTTACCTAAAATTTGCGAGTAACAAAAAAAATGCTTATCTTTGCAGCAAATTAATAAATGTAGGCTTATGGGAAGGAAGAAAACAATCGACAAGGAGCCAGTCACTATCAGATTCAAGGAACTTGCCAACGGAAACAAGAGTGTCTATCTGGACATCTATATGGACGGAAAGAGGAGTTATGAATTTCTCAAACTATACCTCATCCCAGAGGTTGGCAGAGAAAGAGCAAAGGCGAGGGCGAAGAATGCTGAGACGATGGCTAGTGCGAATATCATCAAGGCTCAGAGGGTTCTCGACTTGAAGAACCGAAAGGCAGGAGTATTCAGCAGTAACAAGAACATGCGCTTGGTAGAATGGCTAGACATCGTGAAGGTTGCCAAGCAGAAGGCAAGTAGGTCGGATGAATCCAGCAAGACCATTGAGAATGTGAAGAAGCATATCATTAAGTTCTGTGGCGAGTCTACCAAGATGGTTGACATAGACAAGAAGTTTTGCATGAAGTGGATAGAATATCTGAGAACTGCCACCAAGAGAGGTGGGCAGCCGTTCAGCGAAGTAACCAAGAAGGTGTACCTTACTTGCTTTGGTACGGTTCTGAATCAGGCTGTCCGTGATGGTATCATACAAATGAATCCCCTATCGCTCATAGACCCAAGCTATAAGTTCGGGTCTCCTGAGAGCGAGCGAGTATACCTAGATATTGAAGAGGTGAAGAAACTGGCTGCAACGGAATGCTACAGCCAGCATACCAAGCAAGCATTCATGTTCTCATGCTTTTCAGGTCTTCGTATCTCGGACATCAGGAAGCTGAAATGGAGCGATATAGAAGAGGTGAAGAATCCTGACGGAACATCATCCTACCGCCTGACCAAGACGATGGAGAAGACTCAGCGAGTTGTCAGCTATCAGCTATCCAACAAGGCGATGAAATGGTTGCCTGAAAAGACGAAAGATGAACTGGTATTCTATGAACTATGCCAGCAGCCGAACATCAACTATCATATTAAGGTATGGGCGAAGGCAGCAGGAATCAAGAAGAATATATCCTTCCATACTGCTAGGCACACCTTCGCCACCATGATGCTCACGCTGGGAGCCGACATCTACACCACCAGCAAGCTGCTCGGTCACTCCCGAATATCCACCACCGAGATATATGCTAAGATTGTGGATAAGAAGAAGGATGAGGCGATGGGGCTGATTGATAAGTTCTTCGATAAGGAATAAAAAAATCTCTGTAAGGCTGGCTACCTTACAGAGATTAAAAGTTAAACTATGTAATTTGCTTCTGATTCTCAGGAGAAAGCCGTATTTTTGCCTCATAATCATTTAAACTTAATGGCTTATGGATAAAGACAGAGAATTAGAATATTACAAAAACGGCTTTTACTTCTATCTTGTTTGGATAGGTGTAGAGTCATTCTTCTTAGGAACTTTACTAGCTGATAAACTTATAAACTAGCCCTACAAGTATCGTGATTACTGCTGTAATTACAGCTTTAATCGCATAATCTATGTATGGGTGCTTAGTCTTAAATGAAGACTCCTTCTCTAGAGTCTTCACTTCCTCCTCATGCTCTTTCTTTAATCTGCTACCACTCCAAAGGATAGGTATCTGTTTCCTACCCAAATCAGTAGCAGCCCAGTAACTTCCACTTTCCATACCACAACTATAGTTCACATAATTGTCCGCATTCAAATTCTTGGCTACATCAACAAACCAAGAGGAATCCTTGGAATATCTGTCCTTGATAATACCCCAAATGGACTTCTCTTGTTCATTCTTATTATACGTACCATACAGCAGCACATACAGCTTCTGTTCGTTAGTTATCTTTGCCATTTTATTTTTCTAGTTAGGAAAATATTTTTTCCTAGTTGGGAAAATTATTTTTCTCACTTACCATATTTCTTATCGAGTTTCTTCTTTAGCCAAGGTTTCATTGCTCCTATAATTCCAAAGATGATGGCGAAAGCCACACAGAAAAGTACTGGTCCAGCCTTAAAACCAAAATTTTCCATCACAACGAAGATAGTAACCATGATTGCCCATAAGACAAAGAATGTCGCTACCAATACCGAATAATAAACAAAGTTCTTCATACTATATATATTTTAATTTAATAACATATCTTGCAAGGAGTTCTGCCCATATCCTCAGCTTCCTCCTCGCTTATCTTTTCTATTTCTCCTGAGCAACGAGAGAGACCACGGCAATCAGGGTCACAATGATACTTGGTAGAAGTTTCTCCAGTACATATATATACTGACTCTGATTCATCTTTGCGACCATAATAGATTTGCTTATTTTCGTCACAAATAGAACATGAAACCTTACCTTTATCTATAGCTTCTTCTAATCTTATAGATTCAACCTTACCACTTCCAACCGTAAGCCCTGCACAATCAGAATAATAATGGTAATATTTAGGATTTGAAGAGATATAAAAAACCAAATCATCTAAATCTCTAGACCTAACGTCCCTCTCCATTCCCTTGTATATGGCTATCTCATTTCTAAGGGTATCAACTTCCTTTTCTAATGTATTGACTCTTTTTCTCAAATATTCGTCTCCACAAGAACAAAGAGTAAAAAGAACAATAAAAAGATACGCACAATACTTCATACCTACCACATTTTAATTATCCTACATTTGCTTGCCTCATACTACCACCCAATACAGATAGTAGCTGGTCATAGCGTTTCTCTAACTCTTCGTACTTCGCTTTCCAAACAGAATCGTCTAGCAAGTCGCTTTTGTCTTCACGATACTTAGGAGTAGGTTCAGCCACCAAGAACGATTGTTCTTCTATAAGTTGTTTCCCATGACCCCGAAGGAGCCATTCGGCTGAAATCTCATCAAACTCATTCAGAAACCCTTCGATAAGACCAAGTGATACAGCTTGGTCACCACGAAGTTGGCGATTACAAGTTACTTGCTGCATTCCAATCATTTTCGAAAAAGCAGATATACTTATTTGTTTAGCCTCTAAAACAGACTTAATTCTTTGTGCTACAAGACTTTCCATACATTTTACATTTTTAAATCATACTTAAATAAACATAACCGACTAAAGAAATATGCAATTTTGTTTGGTAGTCTAAACATATTTGCATACCTTTGCACTCGTAAACAACAAGTTGCTTAATTATTAGAAGCAAAAGTACAACAAAAAATTAAGATATGCAAGTAAAAAAGATAAAAATTATCAAAGTTTCGCTTGAAGGACGAAAAAAACTTGCTGAGCGATATGGTTGCTGTAGAGAAACAATCTTCAACGCTCTTGCATTTAGAAGTCAGAGCAAGCAATCCGAAAGCATCAGGAATGATGCCCTGAATGAGTTCGGAGGTGTTAAGGCTGATAAGGTCGTGTTCTATTAGGAAGGAGGTGAATATGATTAAGAGATTATTCAGAAAACACCTGAGAAGAGACTTGGTGACATATTATGGAGCCTCACATCCACAATTTGAAGAGATATTCAACTGGGTATATGAAGCTCCAATCTTAGAGTGGAGAATCAGAATGGACTGCATTCACAAAACAATAAAGTGGCTTGATGTAAAAGATGGCTATAAGCAAAGAGGCGAAATAGACCATATAATACAACTTGACAAAGCAAAAGAACTACTCTTGTTTCTCAGCAAGTAAGAACACATGAACAAATGTCGTTGTTCAACGAATATCAACGATATTACTTGAAGAGGATGAAGCTATTTGCTTAACAACATAATTGTCTCTTTTCAACTTCTTGATTTCCTCATCAAGGTCAAGTTCTACGAGAACACCTTTCTCGTTTACTTTAGAATGTAGATGTACGATTTTCTGTTTCATACGAAATTGAATTAAGTTAAAATAAAAATTTGTCACCTGCAAAGGTACAAAATAAAAACTACAATCGGGCAACGGTAGATATAATAATGTATAAAATGAAAATTTGTCACTTTCTGTTTCATACACTACCGCCCGATTTAAAAATGGAGGAATTCTATGAATGAAATTTCAACTATTGTAGATGGTGACCGAATGACATCACTACAGATTGCAGAGATTACTGGCAAGGCTCACAAAGATATAATGAGAGCCATCCGAAATATGGAGCTAGCTTGGGAAAAGGTGCAAGAGCGCAAATTTGCGCTGATGCAAGAAGAGATTGAAATTAGTAATGGTGGTCACAAGATGAGACCTTACTTCTCTCTCAACAAAGAAGAATGTCTCTACATCGCCACCAAGTTCAACGATGAAGCGAGAGCCAAGTTGATTAAACGATGGAAGGAACTGGAAGAGCAACATCAAAAGCCATCCGTCCCTCAGAACTATCTCGAAGCTCTCAAATCTCTGGTCAAGGCTGAGGAAGAGAAACAGCAGCTAGCTTTGGAAAATAAGAAGCAGCAGGAACAAATCCTCACTATCAGCAAGACGAACATGGAACTTGGCAACAAGATTACCGAAATGCTGCCGAAGGTAAGCTACTACGATAAAATCTTGCAGAGTAATGCCACCATGACCGTTACTCAGATTGCTCAGGACTACGGCATGACTGCCATGAGACTCAACAAGGAGTTGGAGTCTATGAGAATCCAACACAAGATAAGAGGTCAATGGATATTGTTTGCGCAATTCCTCGAAGGTGGATATGTTCACAGCAGAGCAGTAGAAATCGTAAGGAGTGATGGTCGGCACGATGTGAAGTACAACACCGAGTGGACAACGAAAGGAAGAATCTTCCTATATGAATCACTCAAAGCGAAGGGCATTCTCCCCTTAATAGAGCAGGAGAACACTCCCAGCGATAAGGGCACTGGTAGAACAGAGCCAGCCAAGGCAGCTAGTGTCAGTCAACAAACCATCAAATTCAACTGATATGATAGACAAAGAGATTAAGGAGCAGCTAGACCGCATAGAGCAGTATTCGCTCATAGCTGCAAAGAATGTGCTCAACATTAATGAAGCTGCAATCATTCTTGGCATGACGGTTAGAGGAGTGAGAGAGAACGTCAGGAACCGCATCATTCCTTGCTATAAACCAAACGTCAACCGACTCTACTTCAAGAAGAGCGAGTTGGAAGAGTGGATGACTCAGAATCGTAGAAAGAGCATGGCAGAGTTGAAATCAGAGGCAGCAGCCTATTGTTTTACCCATTAAACAGATAAACTTATGATAGCAGATGTAATGTTGGTAGCTAGCGTAATCGCTTTCGCTGTTGCCGTTAAGGAAATCCACTCCTACTTCAAGGAGGTAGGCAAGTAAGATATATGGAGATTGAACCTCACAAGAATAGTTAAGTATTAAGTTATTAGTGTGTTAAGTCTTATAATATTTCAGTCATTGAAAACAGCAGAGGTTTTTTGGAGTTTGCTACTCCCAGTCTCCACAATAACTTTGTCGTTATAATTTTACATGTTTTAAGTTTTTACCCAGCGCAAGTAACTCAGTTGGTAGAGTGCGAAGGTTTATGAGCCTTCGATGTCGTGGGTTCGAGTCCCACCTTGCGCCCCATATAGCCCGATTCCAAGGCTTTATATCGGATAGGATAAACCTTCCTAGAGAGGTACACGTACCCAAAAGGAGCATCATTAACCACAGATGATGCTTAGACGTGGAAGTGGCAAGCGAGTACATACACCTGATAGGTGGAATTTGGAAAAACTTGGAGTTCACTTGTGAAGAAGCAGACCTGATGCCGTGACCCTTATATAAAAGGTAGCATCTAAAGGTAGGAGCGCACAACTACAAATCGGTTCTAATGCAGCCAGCACGCTTTCTTTTTTCTATTCGGTTTAATAGTTATAATTGGTTATTTTATAGAAATCAGATATATCACAATATGTGCGATTACTAGTACTGGGAGTCCTAAGCCTCCATAAATGCAGAAGGGAACCAAGGAGCGATTCAGCATCCGGCAAGATTGTATAGATGTCGCTCCACGGAGGTGGCTGTTTTCTCATTACATTTAGCAGCCCCTCCTTTATTAAGGAAATTGCAAATATTGACATATTAGTGTGTTTCATACAGATTACATTTGCGATGCGGTAGCGACCGCTCAGGTTAAACTAAAATAAAATAACTCGCCCCACCATTCGTGAGAACCGTGGGGATTTTTAATTTGAACATTTAAACCATACAATATGAGATATAAAGCAAATAGTTGTCACGATTGTCTCTTATCGACCATGTGTGACAACCCGAATAAGAACCCAGATGGTGGCTACAAATGCAGCCGATATGAATGGAAATATCAATAACAACTTAATACATATAAGATATGAAAGAACTTATCGCAATTCAGTCAGAACTGAAAGCCCCGAAGAGTCAGTTCAACAAATTCGGTGGCTACAAGTATCGCAAGGCTGAGGACATATTAGAAGCTGTCAAGCCTTTGCTCAACAAGCAGAAATGCACGCTAACCATTACAGATGATATTGTGATGGTAGGCAACCGCATTTATGTTAAGGCTACCGCCACTATCAAGAACGAGAAGGGCGAGTGCGAAACAACAACTGGTTGGGCTAGAGAAGAGGAAACCAAAAAGGGTATGGATGGCAGTCAGATTACTGGAGCATCATCCTCTTACGCTCGAAAGTATGCTCTCAACGGTCTCTTTGCCATTGATGATAATGCTGATTCTGATACCACCAACGATGGGCAGCATCAGAAAGCGCAGCAGCAAACACAGGCTCAGCATCCAACCGCTCAGGCAGCACAAGCCGTACAGCAGCCAGCAACACCCCAGTATCACACAAATGACTTGAACGAAGGATTGGCATACCTTAGCAGATGTGTCACGAAAGACAATCTGATATGGGTAGTTCAAACATACAAGCCGCTCACCGTCAACCCTCAGTTCATGCAAGCAGTATCAGCTAAGAAGAAAGAATTAGGATTACAATAATATGACAGAAACAACAAAGAAAATCAGCCTGAATGTGCCAAATGTCACATTTATAGAAGAGACGCACCAGTACTTCATCGGAAAGAAGGAATTGAAAGGTGTGACGGGAACGCTCATCAAGAAAGCCTTCCCCGATACCTACAAGAATATTCCTGAGTCAGTACTGAAAAAGGCAGCAGAACGAGGAGGTCTTATCCATAACACCTTTGAAACCTTCTGTTCTATCTTCGATGCAGACATCAAGCAGTACCCGAACCCTACAGAAGAGCTTCAAGCCTTCCATAGCATGTTAGTCTCATTCGGTTTACATTATGTCGCATCCGAATATCTCGTTACAGATGGAGAGAACTTTGCATCTGCTATTGATGGTATCTTTGCCGACAGCGAAGGCAACATCTATCTGGTAGACTACAAGACCACCGCCACCCTTCACTACGACAACGTATCGCTCCAGCTATCAATCTATGCCAAATGGTTCGAGGAGCAGAATCCTGACTTGAAGGTGAAGGAGATTGTTTGTATGTGGTTCAAGAACGGACAGAGCAAGTTCCAGCCGCTACCTAGGGTAGCAGATTATCAGATTGACGATTTAATCAACGCTTATCTCGCTGATGATACAGACTATCAGTATAAGGTGGAAGTTCCTGAGCAGTTCTCAGCACTAGAGCAGGAGTACAGATTGATAACCGCTCGTATGGATGCCCTAAAAATCAAGCAGGATGATTTGAAGGAGCAGATAATGAAGATGATGGAAGACAACAAGCAGAAATCCATCAAGACCAACATCGGTTCTTACTCTTATGTGGCAGCTACCACCAAGAAAACCTTCGACACGAAGCTGTTCAAAGACACGGAGCCAGAACACTACGAGTACTATCTGAAGGAAACGACCACCAAGCCATCAATAAGAATCAAACTTAATTAAGTATAGATATGAACGTTAAATTTACTGGTAAAATTATTGCAGCAGGGCAAGTTCAAATGGGAACTTCCCAAAACGGAACCCAATGGAGTTCCCAAGAGTATGTTATTGAGGAGTTGAATGAGCAGTACCCTTCAAGAGCCGTTATCCAAGTTTATGGTTCAGACAAGATTCAGCAGTTCGGCATCCAAGTAGGTGAAATCATCACAGCCAACATCGGATTGAAGGCACATCAGTCTAGAGACGGACGATGGTTCAATCAGTTGGATTGTTGGAAGGTGGAGCGACCAAATGGTCAGCAGCAGGGACAGATGGTACAGAGCCAGATAGGTCAGGTTTCTCAGCAGCAAGCAGCCAACTATCCACCTCAGCCAGCACCTATCCAGCAGCAGATGCAGGCTTTTCCCCCTCAGGTTAATGCAAGCGGTCAACCTATTCAGCAGAACGCTCAATTTGCAGGTGGTCAGCAGAAAAGTGGTCTCCCATTCTAAGCATTAATATATAAGGTATGGAAATTCATCTAGTAAGAACATCCACTGGTCTTCGCCCCTACACGGATGATGATTACGAGGAAATGAAAAAGATAAAGGTTGGTTCCATCGTCAAGGCGAACATAGTTCGACCAAGGAACATTAAGTTTCACCGCAAGTTCTTCTCCCTTATCAGAACAGCATGGGATTGTCTAACCGAGCAGCAGCGCACAAACCTACGTTCTATAGACACTTTCCGTGAGCAGCTTCTGATAACATCAGGATTCAGCGAACCGCTTTACGACATAAACGGACAGAAGTTCTTGGAGCGAGCCAAGTCTATCTCCTTCGCCAAGATGGATGAGCCAGCCTTCAATGAAGTATATAGTAGAGTCTTAGACACCATCCTCACGATACTCTATGCAGATGGTGTTACAGAAGACGAATTTAATAATATTTTACAAAATTATAGTTGATATGACACGTAGAAACGACAAGCGCAACAACAGACGTAATCGTCAGCGCAACAACACCCCAGAGTTACCACCATTTGCACAGATGCTTTTCGGAGCAATCGTTGGCAAAGGTGTAGACATGATTGCCAAGAAGATGGCAGAGATTGCCGAGGAAGAGACTCCTGATATTCATGCAGAAGGCATCAGTAATCAGGACGTTACCAACATCAATAACGGAAAGGCAACCTTATCTAAGTTGCGCATTCCTGCTGATGGTTCGGCAGTAGAGTACCCTATCCCTGATAACCTCCAGTTCTTCTTCGATGAGGAAGGTAAGTTGATGGTTCGTCAGAAGATTGAAGGAGACGAGAATTCTACTGATGCAGGGGAAGGCAAGCCTATCACTTATGATGATATTTGCAAGGAGTTGTTCTTGGACAAGAAAACATACTGGCTTGATAATAAGAAAACCAACTATCTATATTCAGATGAAAATAACTATAACGACTTAAACAACTGCACTAGCATGGCTCAGGCAAAACGTGTAGCTGCTTTCATCAAGTTGCAGAACATCGCCAAGTTTCTCAATGGTGACTGGAAACCGAACTTCGACAGAGACGATGAAAAATGGAATATCAATAAAGATGGTGATACATTTATCGAAATGTACACAAGAAAATTGAACAAAGCGAGTGTTTACTTCAAGTCGCAAGAACTTACAAAGGAAGCCATCCGCTTGATGGGTGAAGATTCTCTCAACGACCTTTTCTCAACCGACTGGTAATGGCAAGCTACGCTGAAATCAAAGCAAAGCTACAGCAGGAAGGTAAGAAGATACGCAAGCGTTCATCCTACGATGAGCACAATTTGCAAGCCGCAGAGGTCAGGTATATCCGTGGGGTATATCCTGACCTTGAAGGAGTCTTCTTTGCCGTTCCCAATGGTGGCAAGCGAACTACCCGACAAGCCGCATGGCTCAAAGAAGAAGGTATGAAGGCAGGAGTATCTGATATGCTGCTTCTGAAGCGCACCTCCCAGTACGGTTTTCTCTGCATAGAAAACAAAACACCGAAAGGTAGGCAGGAACCCGAACAGAAGGTATTCCAGCATGAAGTAGAACGACATGGTGGCAAGTACATCATCGTCCGCTCTATAGATGAATTTATCCAAGCAATCGACAATTATTTAAATGGTGAACTATGAATGATATAATTCAATCCTCAAATGTCGCATTTGAAATTATAGCAAGTGCTTTTGATATGCAAACAGCTAAGAATGAAGAAGAACTAACCAATGCTTTTATAAAATTCTTAGAAGCCAAAGGCTATAAGGTAACCGCTCCACCAAAGGAAGTCAAAGACGAATATACCTTTGAGAGAGCATGGAACTTGTACGACAAGAAGGTAGGCTGCAAAGCCAAACTCGAAAAGAAGTGGAACTCTATGAGCAAGAAAGACCGCAAGGCAGCTATAGAGTACATTCCTCTCTATGTAATCTCCCAACCCGACAAGCAGTACAGAAAGAACTTCCAAACCTTCCTTAACCAGCGAGGATGGGAAGATGAAATCATCGGAGCAACACCACCGCCAGCATCCGTTAACGAGAATCCTTCCGAAATCAGTCAACTCATCGCAAAGACGAAGGAACAGAACGTAACAAATGCGGATAAGGACAACGTTTTCAAGACACGCATCATAGGTATGATAGAGCTTCTGCAAAAGAATCCTCATAGCCTATGCCGAAAGCAGTTGGAGATATACCAAGCAAATGGAACCTTGGAACGCTTGGGCATCCAATGGAATCCATAAACCACAAATCTGTTTACCAAAATGATAGCAATCAGTAAGTACAACAAGCAGCATCCTCTCAGAGTCTTTGAGGCATTCGCTGGCTATGGCAGTCAGAGCCTAGCCTTCAAGTACCTCAAAGATAAGCATCCTGAGTTCGACTTTAAGGTTGTGGGCTACTCAGAGATAGAACCATCAGCCATCCAAGCCTACGGACTTCTGCACGGAAGAGACATACCTAACTTCGGAGACGTGACAAGGATAGACTGGAATGAGGTTCCCGACTTCGACTTCATATCATGGTCTTCACCATGCCAAGATTTCTCCAATGCAGGACTTCGCAAAGGAGCAGAGGAAGGCAGCGGCACACGCTCATCCCTTATCTTTCAGGAGAAAAGAATGCTGGCAGTCAAGAAACCAAAATACGTTATGCTAGAGAACGTGAAAGGTCTACTCACAGATAAGATGAGGAAGTACTTCTTCCAATACCTCAAAGACCTCGACTCCTTTGGTTACACCTCCTTCTACAAGGTACTGAATGCAAAAGATTACGGAATCCCTCAGAATCGTGAGCGCATCTTCGTTATCTCCATCCTACGCACAGAAGACGAGCCGAACCCAGAGTATCACTTCCCTTCTCCCATTAAACTAGAGACAACGGTTGAGGACATCTTGGAAGACAACGTATCTCCCGAATATTTCCTATCCCAGCCCCTTCTCGAAAAGTATCTCACCAAAGCAGACATCAATGAATCAATCGAAAAACTCTACCCCGAAGATAGCAATACCGAAAACTGCTGATGGATGCTCACCAACCATCACATCATCGTTTAGCGCAGGAATCAGCATAGCCAATCTTCTTGGTGTTGACCATTTCCCTAAGGGGGGGGGTACTGATAATCAAAAAGTTACAAGCAGAAAACTCCTCATCAACTCAGACGTAGATGGTTTAAGTAGAACCATCCGTACAAGTTATTATAAGGCTGGTTTTGCTAACTATATACATAACGATGGCAGAGCAGCCAACGCAGTTTTAATCATCAAGAAATTATAATGTGCGACAAAATTATAAAGCTAGCAAACCTCCAAATCAAAGGCAGGATAGAGCAGCAGACCAGAGTCTACTCCACCAAGAGAATCTCCCCTACTCTCAATTCTGCTATGGGTCACGGAGGTAACTGCATCCCACTATTCTTAATCGTCAAAGAGATATGACATTCGTAACCATAATGAACAAAGAAATCATTCACACCGCACCAAACGGAAAGAAATACTCCATCCAAATCAGAAAGTACACTCCAAGAGATTGTTTCCGACTGATGGGAGTTCACGAAGCTGATATAGACAAACTCCTGAGCAAGGAGAAGACTGGTCAACTCATTATCAGCAAGAGCAAACTTTATGCCCTAGCAGGAAATTCAATAGTAACCAACTGCCTGACCGCCATGTTCGAGGAACTGATATTCCCCTCAGGAAATCACTACCACGACAAGACTGGTCAGCTATCACTCTTCTAGCTTATGGATATTTTTGGATATATCAAGGTAGGCAAGCGCATCAGCAAAGCGCACAAAGCCATGTTTACCCACAAGACCATGGTAATATGGTACAAAGGCAACCCAATCATCGGGACAATGCACGATGGCTTGTGGTATCAGCAAGACTTGAACGGAATGTTGGAACAATTAATGTTCCAGTCCGAAGTCACACACGTCTCATTTTTACCTTCGCCAAATGAAGACAGAGAAAGAAAAAATCCTAGCCATCATCGAAGATATTCAGGCAGAGCGTGAAGCAGCCCACATCGTGCCGGCACACGTCCTAACAGCCGAAATCATCAACCGAGGATTCCCCCAGCCATATCAAGCCATCAACGAGTTGTGTGAAGAAGGCAAGATAAACTGGTGCAGAACCCTAAACGATATGGCATTCACTATCAGAAAATAATAAATCAAGAAACAATATGAAAATTATAACGCAGAAAGAACTGGCATCCTTAGCAGGAGATGCTTTTGAGAATGCCTACAAGCATGGTTTTTATAATGAGAGCACAGAAATAGAAACCGCATTGATGCTCATCATCACAGAAATGGCAGAAGCTGTTCAGGCAGACCGCAAAAATCGTCACGGAAGTATCGAAGACTATGAGAGCGAGATTCAGATGGGCAGAGATATTCCTACCGCCTACAAGAACGCTCTTGAAGGAACGGTTGAATCCGAGTTCGCCGATATTGCCATTCGTATCTTATCTCTCTTGGGATGGATGAAAAGCAAAAGCCCTATTAAAATAAATAGCAATTCTGTTCTTGCTGATGAATATGAAATTGGCAGGATTCAATACACGATTCAAAACAAGATTCATAGGAGCAATATCGCAGCCGACCTATATCGGTTAAATGGAAAGTTTAGTTCGTTTGTTGATAATGAATCATCCTATTGGTTCGTATCAAAAAATCTACAGAACATTCTTATGCGGACTTTCGCAATCGCCCACAATCACAATATCGACCTGATTGAGTACATCAAGTTGAAAATGCAGTATAACGAATCTCGTCCGTATCTTCACGGATGCAAATATTAGGAGGACAGCAATATGTTTGGAATAGAACAGATTTCAAGAAGATGCTTAATAACGTTGAGTGATGGTAGCAAAATCCAAGCTACCATCACCATTCCAAAGCCAACCAAGCCCATCTTCCCTGAGCAGATGGAGCGTCAGTTCATTGAGAGTTTTAATAATTCGCAACCTCTTGCAGTAAACAAGGTTGTCAAGTGTCACATAATGAGAAATTAGTTATGGAAGATTTACCTATAGGCTCAGAAATCGTCTTGAAGGTGGTTGAAAGCGAGACAGAAGAATGTAATGGTTGCTTCTTTGACGAGATAAGCAGCAATATTTATGAAAATATCTGCAAAGATATTTGTTGTGCCGCAATCGACAGAAAAGACGGAAAGAATGTTCAATTTAAAAGAGTGAAGTAATCATGATAGACGATAAGGAAATAGAAGCTGCTTTCAAAAAGTACAACGAGAAAGTTGAAAAAGAATTGGAGAAGAAACACATTCCAAAGCGGACATTTGCAGAACGCTATGCAGAATCAGAAATAAGTGAATGTGCTTTTAAAACTGGTGCCAAGTGGGCAATCTGTGAATTCCTTAATGACTTGTGGCATCCTGCTAGTGAAAAACCTCTACTACGAAATGGAAAATGCTTAGTAGTATACAATAGTGGCAAAATTGATATATTTAAAATCTCTTTTGTTTATGAAATGCTTTCCAATTATGGTAAAGATGGTATGGGCTGGAAATGCTGGTGTTATATATCCGATTTATTCCCAAAGGAAGGAGGCAATCATGATTAAGCCAGTTACTATGTACTCTGTCATTTGTGACAGATGTGGAAAGACCTTCATTGATGAGTTTAATGGCATTGTGGCTTGGTTTTGACGAAGGAACTGCAAAAGAGCAAGCAATGGAAAGCGAATGGGCAGAGATAGGCGATAAGCACTACTGCCCAGACTGCTATGAGTTTAACGAAAAGTTGGATGAGTATGTTCCTAAAAAGAAAGGAGTAAGAAAATAAAACAGAAATTATTAAGTATCAAATATAGGTTAGTTGCTTTGTGGTGGTTCCTCACAAGAAGGAACTACTACCTTCTGTCATACAATGGCAGAGTAGGTAAGACATTGGAAAGCGCTAATATTGTAATTCCCGAGTTCATTGAATGGGTAAGAAAGAAGCATGGTGTTCCTACCAACCATGAGATAATCATGGAGTTGAAGAATATCGGCAACCTCTGTAGAAGCACAGATATTCTTGCATATAATGAGATTAAGGCATTGATTGAGAAACTTGAAAAGTAAAGCGTATGGAAAAGTTAGAATACATTCCAGGAGATTTGGTAATGACCAATGGAGTATCTGGAGGTACTGCTAAAGATGTTGTTTACAGAGTAGTATTATCAGACCCATCAAGGATTTTTGTGTTAGATGATGGAACAGTTCTGAAAGGTATTGTTCGCTTAGAGAACCTCGAAGATGCAAAATTAGAAGATGAAGGTTATCTTTATTATGGAAGTAGTTATGTTTATTCTAAGGACATTATTCCGATTCCCCTTACTCCAGAGATTCTAGAGAAGAATGGATGGAAATCTATAAATGGTAAGTATGCTTTAAAGATAAAAAATGCAAATTATGTAGTACTTGAATTTACAGAATATGGTATATACACTTACATAAATGAAAATACCATGCTTTTTACAATAAAGTATATTCACGAACTCCAACATTTATTATATGCCTTGCATATAGATAGTAACTTAAAAATATAATGATATGACAGAAGAAGCAAGAAGAAGAGACGAAGAAGCTGGGTTAGGATGCGCTATATGGGGAATTATAATAATATTTTCTATCATTGGTAGTGCTATCTTAACATATATTATTAATAACTAACAGCCTTCAGGCATAAATAGAAGTAACATGACAGTACAAGAATTAATTAATGAATTATCAAAGGTAGAGGATAAGACTATGGAAGTTAACTTTCCTTATTCTCATGGAACACAAGAAAACGGAGAGCCTCTAAGTATAGCTGAAGTATCTGTGTACAATGATTGTGTTATAATTTATGATTAACCATCCTGCAAAGGATATAAATAGATAGAATATGAGTGGAAATGTAATCACCTCGTACAAGGGATTCGACAAGAATATGAAATGCCGTGGATTTCAGTACGAAGTAGGAAAAGAGTATGAAATGGACGGAGAAGTCAAGTGTTGCAACCAAGGTTTCCACGCTTGCAAGTCTCCAATGGAAGTGTGGGACTACTACGATATGCTTGACTCTCGCTATGCAGAGGTAGAACAGTCTGGTAAGATTGACGCAGGAGAAAATTCGACAAAGGTATGCTCTTCTCGTATCAAGATTAAGGCTGAGTTGAATCTGGCTGACATCATTAATATCGGTGTCGAGTGGCTGAAAGATATTACATCACCATCTAAAGTTAAGGCAGATGGTGTGTTAAACGACAACGGAAACAGAAGAAAACAGATTGGCTCATCGGGCGACTCTGCTAAGATTGGCTCATCGGGCGACTCTGCTCAGATTGGCTCATCGGGCGACTCTGCTAAGATTGATAGCACAGGAGAAGATTCCGTTATCATGTGTGCTGGCAATAGTTCCAGAGCAAAAGCAAAGGTAGGCTCATGGATAACGCTGGCAGAATGGAAATGGAGCGATGAACCAGTAGAACTTAAATAAGAATAGCTTATGTTTGGATTTTATGTTATACTTACCATAGTTGTTCTATTTATAGCTTTTATGGGTGGAGTTATCGGTTATTTAATTGGTAAATATTGGAAAAAGAAGTAGCTTATGAAAACAGAAAACATAAAGTTTAAGGCTAAACGTCTTGACAATAACACTTGGGCAGAAGGTTACTTCTATGCTGAATGTGGTAACACTTACATCATCGAGGATAGGCAGAGTGAATCAATGCTTAATAGAAACGAGGCACATCAGGTTGACCCTTCTACAGTCTGCCAGTTCACAGGACTGAAAGATAAGAATGGAACACCTATCTATGAAGGGGATATAGTTACATACAAAGATAACAATGCCGAGAGAATAGGCGATATTAATTGGGATAGTAAAGCTGCTGCTTTCTGTTTTGGGCAAGATTTCTTATTTCACTACTCTTCTGAATATATGGTTGTTATTGGTAATAAATTCGATAGAAAAAAATAGCGTATGAAGAAGATTATATTATTATTTGTATCGGTTATAATATTCCTGCTCGTTTCTTGCAACGAGAACAAAGGAGTTAATGTTCCAACATCAGACTCTATTAATGAAATTAAGGCAGAGAAGCTATTTGTTGTGGATGGTATAACCGTATATCGTTTCTATGATGGTGGTAGAGTTGTTTATTTTACCAATAAAAAAGGTGTGGCAAAGGCTTTTCATGACGAATATGACCCTGCAACAAAAACCACAAGAACAAAGGTTGTAGAAACTTTATGTAACGAAGAATAGCTTATGTATAGACCGATTACGATGTATCAGATTGTTTGCGATAGATGCGGAAAAGTATTTGGCGGTACAGATACTTGCTCCGCGTTATTCTGCGACAAGAGTACTGATATTGGAGACTACTCAGACTGGGAAATGATAGATGGTAAGCATTATTGCCCCGATTGCTACGATGTAGAAGTTA
>ERZ857775.1044-NODE-1044-length-35580-cov-9.142153_pt1 | contig 35580 bp, 32 predicted proteins | sample MGYA00519698_ERZ857775 | MGnify/ENA primary metagenome ERZ857775 (study PRJEB31778, sample SAMEA3449363) | human gut metagenome | biome: human gut; feature: human-associated habitat; material: faeces | place: United Kingdom | collected 2010/2012 ...
CTTTCATTGTCCTATCAGAATAAATAAGTTGAAAGTAAATACAAAGAGCGTGCTTTTACGGAAAGGCGATAAGAAGAAACACAATCCCTACGTCAGTGCTAACTGCATCAGGTTCTTAGGGTATAATCTCAGCCCCTCATGGGGCACCCCTTTGTCTTTACGGGAGCAAAGTAAGTGAAAAAGAAACAGAAAAACACTAAATCGGTTGATTTTTTTTCATTTTTCTGTCGGATATTTGTGTTGGTGGCATCTATATAGCCTAAACAAGGTCGCTGTGAAAATCACAACGACCTTGTTCAAGTATAGTTTAGTCAGTAAATCCGTTACATTCTGTTTTCCACCACATCCCAGTCGATGATACTCCACAGGGCATTGACATGGTCGGCACGACGGTTCTGGTAATCCAGATAGTAAGAGTGTTCCCACACGTCAAAACCGAGAAGCGGTTTCAATCCGGCACGTACAGGGTTACTGCCGTTTCCTTCTTTGGTGATGTGCAGTTTTCCGTTTTTATCAACGGACAACCAGGCCCATCCTGAACCGAATAATCCTACCGCTGCCGCATTGAATTCTTTCTTGAAGTTTTCAAAGCTGCCGAAGTCACGCTTGATGGCTTCTCCCAGTTTGCCTGTCGGTTCTTTCTTGGCAGGTTTGGGGGCAAATTGCAGGAAATATAGATTGTGGTTCAATACTTGTCCGGCGTTATTGAATATAGCTCCGTCCGGTGCGGTGGCAACGATTTCTTCCACCTTTTTACCTTCATATTCGGTTCCGGGCACGAGGCTGTTCAGATTATTTACATACGTTTGTAGATGTTTCCCGTAATGGAAATCTATCGTTTGCTGACTGATTACAGGTTCCAACGCATTGTTTGCGTAAGGAAGTTTAGGCATTTCGTAAGTCATGGTCATCATAATTAAAGACATTAATATAGTATTCATAATGTTACAAGTTTTAAATGGCTTGTTATACTATAATAACAGAAGCATTTGGTAAAAGGTTCGCAGTATCTTCATTTTTATTTATAAATATACTGTACCCGTTCCACCTCTTGGGGATTTCCTCTATTTGTACGGCAGACCCATTGCCCTGTATTATCATATTCATAATAAGAATTTCCGTCAATCGGATTGCCATATTTATCATACATACAAGTCAGGTAACCGGACGTTTTCTGGTTATTGCCTAAAATACGCTGATAAGCTATCTGAGTCAAATAACCGTATTTATCATATTCATAAGTATCTTTTTGGGAGATGATCTGATCGGCGGAGTTAGCCATAAGCAGGTTCTGATGTTGCGATGCGGTCAATCTGCCTTTTTCATCATACTTGTTCGCTGTGTATGCTTGGAGTTCTCCGTTCTTATTGTATTCTTTGGCTTCAGTCAATAAGCCTTGTTTATTGTATGTGCTGATAATCGACCTTCCGTCCATATATTTAAGTGAATCGCTCTCGATGCTTCCATCGGCACCGATACGGCGTGTCCTTCGGTAAATGTCCGTTTTGGTCTTGGGATTTGTCTGCACTTCAAAGATGCAGTGGCCTTGAGGGTCGTACAGTCTGTTTGTTTGCACCTCCTCACTCACCTGACCGTTTTTCATAGTCAGGGATAATATAGAGACAAGCTGCCCCTTGTCATTGTACGAATAAGTGGTTGACACATTCCCAGTGCTGTCGTTGGCGGCAGACTTGATCAGTCGTCCCGCATTGTAATATTTTACGGAAGTGGGAGTGGAGATGATTGTCTGTAGAATGAATGGAGCTCGTAGCGCATTGGCTTGATCACGAAACTCTTTGTACTTATGTGTACTGAGGAATTCTTGCAACAAACCCAAAGATTCGGAATTGGTTATTGCCGGTTTCAAAAGTTCAAAATCAGCTTTCTCGCTAAGATATTCGAGGTCGTCCAGATGGGTACGTGCTGAGGAACTCAGATAAGGGTTGCGTTTATAATCGTCAATAATCTGCCGGAGGGCGGTTGCATTGTTTCCCTCTCGCAGACTGTCGATACAATGGAATAGAAAATCATCATATAAAGCTTGGACTTCTGGCAAAAACGGGCGCGTTTCTTTGTCCGTGAAAAACTTTTGCATTGCCGGATCGTCAAAAAAAGCTTTGAAATTTTCCTGTGACGGGTTATGCTTTACAATCCCGTATAACCGTTTGTTTTCGGCAGCATTGATTTGCGGGATAAATTTCCCGTTCGGATATTCCGCTATATATGTCTGATATGTACTGAGTGCAGGCGCTGTCAGCATACCTTCCAATAAAGCCAATTCACGGATATTCCGTATCTTCTGTGCAATAATGGAGTCTGCCGTATAACCGCTTGAACGAATGCTGTCCAGCAGTGTACGGCTGAAAGGTATCTGTTCTTTCGAAGCCTCCAATATGTGGATAATAGCCTGTTCCGCTCTGTCCTGTACGTTCGGAAGCGGTATTTTCTCTTCCTCACAGATGTTGGAGAAGTAGGCGTTTGCCGCTTTCCCGTAACATCCGAAATAATCGGTTGCGGCTTGTTCGCTTTGTTCGTTCCACAACCCGTTGAGGACATCCAGCAGGGCCAGTTCTTCGGCATAATATGCCTTCGTGTCGTTGTCTACCTTTTCTCTGTTCTTCTGCCATTTTTCCGTATCATTATCGTTCAGATACCTTAGCAGTTTTTCCATACGGCTTTGTTTTTGCGCCATAGCCTGTGGAATGCAGGCGACTAGGCTTAAACTCAAAATAATTGATAACAATATACTTTTTTTCATTGCTTTGGGGGTTAGGTTAAAATAGTTAGTGACGAAAAATCATAAAAATACCGTCATTCTCAAATGAATATTATACTTTTGTATTCAGAACAAATTTGAATGCCGAGAGTTTGTTAAAAAACTACATTGTTTTTATAATGCTGTTATGAATATCAATTATATAAAGGAATTGAATGAGAGTCAGTGCGCGGCGGTGACTTACAATGACGGGCCTTCGCTAGTGATAGCCGGTGCGGGTTCGGGTAAGACACGTGTACTGACTTATAAAATAGCCTATCTGTTGGAGAACGGTTACAATCCGTGGAATATTCTTGCACTTACCTTTACCAATAAGGCGGCACGTGAGATGAAAGAACGTATTGCCCGACAAGTGGGGGCGGAACGGGCACGTTATTTATGGATGGGTACATTTCATTCCATCTTCTCCCGTATTCTTCGTGCTGAGGCGCAATATATCGGCTTTACCTCCCAGTTTACGATCTACGACACAGCTGATAGTAAAAGTCTGCTTCGTTCTATTATAAAGGAAATGGGACTGGACGAAAAGACTTATAAACCGGGAACGGTACAAGCCCGCATCTCCAATGCAAAGAATCATTTGGTCACTCCTACGGGATACGCTGCCAATAAAGAAGCATATGAAGGCGATATGGCTGTAAAAATGCCTGCTATTCGTGATATCTATACCCGTTATTGGGAAAGGTGTCGTCAGGCGGGAGCTATGGATTTTGATGATCTGCTGGTATATACTTATATCTTATTTCGTGATTATCCGGAAGTATTGGCACGTTATCAAGACCAATTCCGATATATACTCGTTGATGAGTATCAAGATACTAATTATGCGCAACATAGCATTGTTCTGCAACTGACGAAAGAAAATCAGCATGTTTGTGTTGTTGGCGATGATGCACAAAGCATTTATTCTTTTCGTGGAGCGGATATTGATAATATCCTTTACTTTACGAAGACATATCCGAATACGAAAGTTTTCAAGTTGGAGCAGAACTATCGTTCCACACAGACCATTGTTTGTGCTGCCAACAGCTTGATAGAAAAGAATGAGCGCCAGATACGTAAAGCCGTATTTTCCGAAAAGGAGAAAGGGGAAGCTATCGGTGTATTTCAGGCATATAGTGATGTGGAAGAAGGGGATATCGTTGCTAATAAGGTAGCTGAACTTCGTCGGGAATATCATTACGGGTATGCTGATTTTGCTATCCTATATCGTACGAATGCACAAAGTCGTATTTTTGAGGAAGCTCTTCGGAAGCGGAGTATGCCTTATAAAATTTATGGCGGACTTTCATTCTACCAACGTAAAGAGATAAAAGATGTGATTGCTTATTTCCGTTTGGTGGTGAATCCGAATGATGAAGAAGCATTCAAACGAATTATTAATTATCCTGCTCGTGGTATCGGAGATACTACGGTCGGTAAAATCATATCGGCGGCAACTGATCATGGAGTCAGTCTGTGGTCAACGCTTTGTGAACCGTTGACCTATGGACTGAACATCAACAAAGGTACTCATACAAAGCTGCAAGGTTTCCGTGCATTGATCGAGGGTTTTATAACCGGTCAGGCGGATAAGAATGCGTATGAGATAGGTGTGGATATTATCCGTCAATCGGGTATTATGAACGATGTGTGTCAGGATACTTCTCCGGAGAACTTGAGCCGTAAGGAAAACATAGAAGAACTGGTGAATGGAATGAATGATTTCTGTGCTTTGCGGCAGGAGGAAGGCAATCCGAATATATCTCTTACCGATTTTCTTTCAGAGATTGCGTTGCTCACCGATCAGGATTCCGACAAAGCGGATGACGGAGAAAAGATAACGTTGATGACAGTTCATTCCGCCAAAGGATTGGAATTTAAGAATGTTTTTGTAGTCGGCCTGGAAGAAAACCTATTCCCAAGTGGGATGGTTGGCGATTCTCCCCGTGCATTGGAGGAAGAGCGCCGTTTGTTCTATGTCGCCATTACCCGTGCAGAGGAACATTGCTACTTGTCTTTTGCCAAAACCCGCTTCCGTTATGGAAAGATGGAGTTTGGGAGTCCCAGTCGTTTCTTGCGTGATATTGATATCCATTATTTGAAAATGCCGCACGAAGCGGAAATCAGTCGTTCGGTGGATGAAGGCGCAGGACGCTTCCGCAGGGAGATTGAAGGAGGATTCACTCGTTCTGCTTCTCCGTCGCATACTACACCTTTTGGAAGTGCTCCTTCGGAACGAAAGGAGCGACCGAAGGCTCAGATAATAGCTCCCGGTTTGCCGAGAAATTTGAAAAAGGTAAGTACGGTAAGCAGTGGCGGTTCTCAAGCGATGTCTTCCGGTCCGGTATCGGTTGTAGGATTACAAGCCGGACAGAGAATTGAACATGAACGTTTCGGTTTGGGAGAAGTGATGAAGGTAGAAGGCACGGGAGACAATGCAAAGGCAACTATTCATTTTAAAAATGCGGGAGAGAAACAACTATTATTGCGTTTCGCTCGTTTTAAGGTAATAGAATAAAAATATTAAAATAGAAAGGCTCATGAAGAAACAACTAACAGTATTTTTGCTTTCCGTTTTACTTTTGAGCGGATGTGCATCAGGGCGTATGGGTAATCCGGGAGCTATCGTGGCCGGTGCTTCTATCGGAGGTAGTTTAGGAGGTTCGATAGGTGGATTGATTGGAGATAATAATCGAGGTTGGCGAGGTGGTTATCGTGGCTCTGCTATTGGCAATATTGTAGGGACTATTGCCGGTGCGGCGATAGGCAGTGCGTTGACCGCACCGCGACAAGAGCCGATAGAGGATGACGCATACGTTCCCGAAGTTCGGGAGGTTCGTGTGCAGAAATATAAGAAACAGCCGGTTCAGCAGCCTGTTTCTCAATTGAAACTACGTAGAATCCGTTTTATAGATGATAATCACAGTCATGTGATTGATGCGGGAGAGAACAGTAAGATTATCTTTGAGATTATGAATGAAGGCCGGAAGCCTGTTTATAACGTAGTTCCGGTGGTGGAAACCGTAGGCAAGGTAAAGCATATCGGCATTTCTCCTTCGGTAATGGTCGAAGAGATTTTGCCGGGCGAAGGCATTCGTTATACGGCTTCCATACATGCCGGTGATCGATTGAAAGACGGCGAAGTAACGTTCCGTGTAGCAGTGGCAGATGAAAATGGGGTGATCTGCGACTCGCAGGAGTTTACTCTGCCTACACAGCGTTGAAGACGGATTTCAATGTGATGTCATGCTTTTATTTATAAGCCATTACCCTAAGTTTCGTTTTTCGGCATCGAAGGAAATGCTTATCTTTACGAGTTTTCTGCCGTCAATACTATGCGGTAGCATAATAATTATCTAATTTAAAACTTGTAAATTATGAATACAGAATTGAAGGAAAAAATAGAAGTATATAGTCGATATATTCACATATCCATTCCGTTTTATGCCGATGATTACATTTTCTCATCCAATGATTACGAGAAATATCCTTTGGTAACAGACGATGAACGCTGGGAAGTTACTATTGATTTAAAGAAACATATTCTACAGGAATGGAAAACAGAATTTGGTTCCTGCCACATTTTTTCAAAAGTGAGAGATGAGGGTAAATACACTTTACTTGATAAAGATAAAAAAGCACTTTGTCAATTAATCGGTTATGTTCCTAATGGAGTTATTCCTCCTAAAAATGGGTATAATGATTATATTGAGTTCAACATAGCAAAAGACGGTTCTGTATCAGGCTGGTATGATAGCTACGATTTTATAGATTTTATTGAACGAGGAAAGGTAGAACTTTCAGAAAGAATGATTTCAATAACAGGAGAACAACACATTTGGGATGTATTAAATGATGTATTTATCCCATTATCACTCAATATTTTTCATGAATTAAGAGGTATACTTAATTCGCATTTTGCATACCATAGTGAATACGTATATTTATCTGAAAGTCACAAACGGGATGAAGAACTATTTCCGATTGACATTGAAGAATCTATATCCCGATTGAAAGAAGATTCTAGAATACAAAAGCATATTACATACACTAAGTCACTTTGGCTCTCTTATGGAGCCTCTTCTCCGAAGCAAAGGGATTTTGGAACACTTAATTTTTTAATTGTATATCATATAGAATTTTGGACAGACTATTATTATCTCCCTATCCTGAATAGAAATATACCTTATGGAGTACTCCCGACAACACATGAAATCAATATCATCCTTCAAACACTAAAGGATACAACTGTTGAAATTATAAATACAAGAAAAAATGGCATTACTGAATTCTAATTGGGATATTCCTAAAATAATAAAATTAAAGGCAACTACTTCATTGCGAGTTAGTTGCCTTTTTTGTATCTTTAAGCATTCTCCCCAAAAAAACGGTTTGACGGTCAAAACGGGGATAATTAACAATAAAAACACATGGTAAAGATACAAAAAATCTCAGAAATCGAACCTAGTTTAGGTTTTACCGAGTTCGATATACTAAAAAAATATCGTCAAAGTTTTGCAACGAGTGAATTAGGTCGGCTCCATTCTCTGTTTCCTTTCTTGGCACTGGCCTAGCGTCACTATCTTAATAGCCATCTCCATATAGGAATTATATGTATTGTTTTGTTACCGATAGTTATTTCCTCGGTTTCGTCATCAGTCAGAATTATTCCTTCGCTGAGATTATAGGTATTGAGTGCGGCAATTAATCCATTTATTTCACGCTGCCTTGTCTTTTCATCTTTCATTGAGCGGGTGACCTGGCAGGCAGATACAATATGTCCGTTTTCACGCATAATGAAGTCGCACTCTATTCCGTCATCATGATAATAGATATCTTTTCCCTGGCGCTTTATTTCTATAAACACCAAATTCTCAAGTAATTGCCCGATCTTGTCGGTCGCATTGAATCCCACTTTGCCAATAATGGCATTATCTATGAAATACACTTTCTTTTGGTTGCTCATCTGTTTTTTTACAGACCAGTCGAACTTCATTACCTGAAATAGCAGATAAGTATTTTCAAGATATTCCAGATAGTTTTTGACTGTTTCCGTATGTTTGATACCTATCGTTTTTGCTAACGAACTGTACGAGAAACGTTTCGTAGCATTGCTGGCTAAGTAATAAACCATTTCCAGTAATTCTCTTTCACTATTTAGTTTGTTTCGAGTGACAACGTCTTTATAAATAATATTCTCATAAAGAGTGGATAGGTAATTGTTGTTCCGGTCTTTTATATAACGGGGAAAACCGCCAGTTTTCAAATATTCGTCGAAGTGTTTTTTTAGCATACTTTTTCCGGTAGTAGTATAAAAGTCTTTTTGTTGCGGATATGCTCCCTTCATTTTTAGAAATTCGGGAAATGAGAAAGGGTATAGTTCAATTTGGCAATAACGTCCGGTGAGATGTGTGCCTAATTCTCTACTTAGCATATTGGCATTAGAGCCTGTAACAAATACCTTGCATCCACTGTCATGCAACCTTCTTACAAATCTTTCCCAACCGGGAATATTCTGTATTTCATCAAAATAAAATGTTTTTTGTTCTCCAAACAATTCGATGAAAGCTTCATATAAGGTTTGAAAATCATCGACTTTGAAGTTGATAAGCCGCTCATCATCAAAATTCATGTAAAAGTCTTGTTCTGACTGTTGCGAACGTATTTGCTGTAAAAGAACGGATTTTCCGCATCTTCTTATACCAGATATGACTAGCACTTCGGGATTGTTTACACAACTCATGTCAATATCCCTTTCTATCATTTGGGATATGTCTTTTTCACGCTGGTCGAATATGATATGCTTTAATAATTCTTTCATGATAATTGGGCTTTTGATCGCAAAGATATAAAACTTCTCATTATAAACGAATACCAAATGCTAAAATTGATCATTGCGAATGAGTGAAAAATGGTAATACTTCTCGTTGATAATGAATAATGGATAGCAACTTTCATTTTCAATACAATAATGATACGGTTAGAAATAACAAATTCAGCCTCTATCTGTGTAAGAGACGCGTAAAACATTATCTTTGTTCATGTTTCAACTAATGCATTATTCTTTTGTAAGAGACCTGATGAATAAGGTTGGAGTGAATTTTGATAGTACAACACGGACTTTGGGAGAGTGGGTGATAGAATATTCCTAGACAGAAAGAAATAGAAGGATATATATTTGAAATCAAACATTTTATGCTTACCTTTGTTGGTATGAAAAAAGAAAACGGGAAAGGAGACGAACCTATGCCAAGTAATTATATTCGTTTCGATTGGGCGATGAAACGCTTATTGCGTAATAAAGCCAATTTTGCAGTTCTCGAGGGTTTTCTTACCACTCTTCTAAATGAAAAGATAGTCATTCAGAAGTTGTTGGAAAGTGAAAGCAACCAAGAGGACGAGTTTGACAAGTATAATCGGGTAGATATGCTTGCGGAGAACTCAAAAGGCGAACTTATTTTGATTGAAGTTCAAAATAATAATGAGTATGCGTATTTCCAACGTATGCTATTCGGTACTTCGAAATTGGTCACTGAATATATAAACCGCGGGGAAGGGTATGACAAAGTAAGGAAAGTGTATAGTGTCAATATTGTATATTTCTCTTTAGGGAGTGGAAAGGATATCGTATATCATGGAAAAACTGAATTCCGCGGAATCCATCAGGGAGATGTTTTGGAATTGACTCCTTTTCAGAAACAGACATTCAAAGTAGATAGTGTCAGTCAGCTTTATCCCGAATATTATATTCTGAAGGTCAATGATTTCAATCAAGTGGCCCGGAGTCCGTTGGAAGAATGGATTTATTATATGAATACTGGTGATATACCCGATAGTGCGACAGCACCGGGGTTGGATGAGGCTCGTCAACGCCTGAAACTGGATAGGATGACTAAAGAAGAATTAAATGCTTATTATCGTCATTTGGATAACATAGTGATTCTACGAGATAATATATATACCGAACGTGCAGAAGGTCGTGCAGAGGGGCGTGCAGAGGGACGTATGGAAGAAAAAAGAGAAATGGCACATAATATGAAATCTTTGAATATTCCACTTGATACTATTTCTCAAGTTACAGGACTATCCATTGAAGAAATAAAAAGCTTATAATAGGATTGCCACAAAATATCGTGAATTTAAAAAAAAGATAAAGACAACGCTTCCATTTATATTGGGAGCGTTTTTTGTTGGATGTAATTTATATAAACGTTAGTATGTAAGCATAGTAACCATAAAAGTAGTTATCGCTTGGTTTATTCGTTTGTTAGTTTAAATAATGTTATCTTTGCAGCCTAAAAAAATGTAAAAAGAAACATGATAAGAACTTTTTTATAACAATTTGTTATTTTGTATAAATTATGGACTCAGACAAACGAATGGCTTTACTGTTTTTCATTTTAATGATAATTCTTGTTGTTACATTAGAACGAATGCTTTATACATCAGGAGAAGTTACACTTAGAGGAAAAACAGAAATAAGTTTATTGGAGGCAATAGAAGATGGATTCGATGCGCAATATAAGGCACTGGGATTATATGAGGCTATTAGTAAAATGGAACCGAATAGAAGCTTTGAACATTGTACAGTACTTAGTTCTAAAGGTAAAAGCGTAAAAGATATTGTAGTTGAAGAAAGTAAGGTCGTAGTTACTTCGGATATTGATACTAGAATACATCATACTGTTTTAGCAAAAGAGGGAATAGATGTCGATGCTTGTTTATCTTTATGGAGTAAAAAACTGTTTGAAGCGAATATTGTTTCGTGTCATGCATTGCAAATACATATTCACGCAGATAGTGCCTATGTACTTGCTTGTGGAGATTCTACGCTATTTTCACCCGAATATAAAAAGGTTAGTAGTATTTATGCTGGACTTTCCAATGAAATAGAAGTGGAACCTTTTATTCGATACTCTTGGTTTACAGTTCTTAAAAATGCCTCGATAACCATGCTTGTTATTGGAGAATTAATTCTCCTTGTTTTTTTATTTATTTGTTTTATTTATTATCTAAGAAAGAAAATGAAACAGAGCGTTCCTTCTGTAGAAGATATATCCCAATTAGTTGTAAGTGTGGCAAATCTGCGTTATGTTTACGATTTGCATGAATTTTATGTAAATGATCGAAAGATTCAGGTTCGTGTTCAATCTGCAACTTTACTTTTGTTGTTTCTGAAATCTTCATCATATACAGTGACTAAAGAAGAGATTATTTCATGCTTATGGAGAGCGGAAGATAGTGGTGTAGAGGATAGGTTACGTCGTGCAGTGAGTGATTTAAGAAAGTTATTTCGGGAAGAATCAGTAAACATATCTATTAAATCATCAGGAAATAGTTATTCTTTGATTGTTTAAAAAGCACCATTTCATCGATGAAAATTAGCTGTGAGGTCTATTGTGAGAATTTTCTCACAATAGACCTCACGATTTCTCATGCTAATAATTTGGCGTGTTCGCACCGGATGTCTACTTTTGGGTAAAAATTAATCAATTTATATTATAGTATGAAAAAGTATTTAAAGTTTGGAGTTTTTTCTTTTGTCGTATTGGTTTCTATTTTCTTTAGTAGAAAAGCTGAGTACAACAAATTGCAAAATGTTATTTTATTAAATAATGTGGAAGCTTTGGCTGCTGATGAAAGTCCTATGGTCACCTGTATTGGCTCCGGCTCAGTGGATTGTCCTATCAATCATAAAAAAGTAGAATATGTTTTCGAACCATTTATCTTGGATTGGTAAGCTTTTGCTACTAATATTAGTAGTTGGACTATTATTCTCGTGTTCACAGTCCCAAAGAACTTTTTGGGGGATGAAATATTCAGAGTTTCCGGAAGAGAGACATTTGTCAGCACAGGTAATAGAGCTTGATACAGCCTTGTTCCGTTATCCTTTTCGAATACGAATAGAAGGGGATAAGGTCATTGTGATGGATTTACATGGTACTGATCATTACGGACATCTATTTCAATATCCGAGTTTTCAGTATCTGTCTTCTTTTGGACGGTGTGGAGATTCTCCTATGGAAATGCTTTCAATGGAAAACTTTCGTTTTTATAATCATGCAGTATGGGCATTGGATGCAAACAAGAGCGAATTAACTAGGTTAGATTATTCTTCATCCGGTGATTCACTGCTTCGTGAGGAAGCGGTAACATTGGATGAAGATATACTTCGACCACTTGATTTTGTTGTGTATGATGATACAACATTTGTTATTCCTGACTATTCAGGTGAGAGTCGCTTTTTAAAGGTTCACTGCAAAGGTAAACTTATAGAGAAGATAGGTGCTATACCTACAACGAATGAGAAAGCTTTGCAAGAAGCCCGTCCAGCATTAGCACAGGCATGGCGTAGCTTTTTAGATTATAATCCCCATAATGGCGTTTTAGCTGCTGTCACTCAACTGGGAGAGGTGGTTGAGGTTTATAATTTGAAAGACAGTACTCATGTTGTTCGTATCGGTGAGCACAACGAACCTGAATTCAAAGTTTCCGATGGGTATGGTATACCAACAGGCATTATGGGATTCAGTGATGTTCAAGTAACTGATAGTGCTATTTATGCGGTGTTTCATGGAACGTCCTTTAAAGAGATAGCAAGTCAAAGCGGCAGACTTCCTGATGGTGGAAAATACATTTATGTATTTAGTTTGAAAGGAGAGCCGTTATGTAAATATGTACTTGATCATTATATATATGGTATTTGGGTGGATGAAGCCACTAAAACAATAATGGCGACAGATGTAAATAGTAACCAGCCAATACTAAAATTTAGCTTTGGTTGAATGAGATAATTAACTTGATTAAAAGAGCAGAATGATGAGTTTGTTCATCTTGCCGGATTTGCTTACATATCATCTGCTCCTAAACCTTTAAAAAAGATTCCGATGCAAACATAAGAATAAAAAGTTAATGTAGCAAACTATTGCTATTCTGTTGAAATGATAGATACAGAGGAGAAAAGAAAAAGTACAAATTAAAAAACTACAAAATGAAAAAGAAAATAATGGGGTTTATAGCCATTGTTGCTATTGCTGCTGTTGCGGGATATAATGTTTATAATACAAATAAACTGCCTGAAGTGTCAAATCTTATGTTGGCAAATATTGAAGCATTAGCTTTGCCTGGTGATGAAATTGGTCCTGCTCCTGGCAATCGTTATGCTTGTGGGTATAACCTTTCGTATGGTGGCGTAGGAACCTTGCGTGCTTGTGAATCATGTGTACCCCAATTTTTTGTAAAGTATGCATTACGTTATGGTTATTGTGGATAGAATTTTTTAGTGGAGAATATTGAGGGAATTTTTTTCTCTCAATATTTAATATCAAAATAGTATGAAGAAATTAGTATGGTATTTATTTGTGTGTTTGTCTATTATGGGCTGCAGTTATAATGCAATTCATTCAGATAGGGTTATTCTTGAGAATTTTCCTAAAAGTTTAAGAGTGGAATTTCATGAATATCCTGTGGAACCAGTTTTGTATTATGTAGGAGATATGGAGATTGTGAATAATGAACTTATTACAGTTGATATGAAAAATGAAGTTTTTTTCCAATTTTTTCAATTGCCTGATTTAAATTATCTAGGCTCTGATATAAAAAGAGGAGAAGGGCCAAAAGAAGAAATAGTAGTATTGCCTTATATTTATCATGTGGATAAGGATACTTTTGCATATCGTTCTTTATATCAAGTGAAAATGGCTGTTTTTGATAAAAAACAGCAAAAAATGAAACAGGTAAGAAAAATAGATCTACCAGCTCCATATATTGATATATTAAATTGTGTAGTAGATAAAAACAGCATATTGGGATATGACATGATGGGTAAAACTCAAAAAGAATATCAAAAGTTTGATTTTGATGTAAAAAATGAGATATTTGACTTTGGACCTTCTTTTCCAGATGTTGGGATGCGAATAGATGGTGATAAACAAAATATGGTATTTACGAAAATAATGGCTAGTGGATTTTCCAATAATAAATTTGTTGCTTTGTATGATAAGTTTCCATTATTGCGTATCTATAATAGAAGTAATGGGGATATAATTCATGAAGTAGAATATAAAAATGGACAAAAAAAACCTTTAGCTTATGCAAATGTTATTGTAGATCCTTTAGAATTAGATGAATATACAATTAATTATTTGAAGGTGAAAGTTACTGACAATTATATTTATGGATTATATTCGGGAAAAACAAATAGCGAATTAAGTGCTATCGAAAATAATTCGGGTGATTGCGGGATGGAAATACATATTTGGGATTGGAATGGAAATGCAGTATCAAGGTTGATTCTACCTCGAAGCGTAAGTGCTTTTGCAGTCTCTTCTGATGATTCATATGCATTATTATATTCATTTGCTCATGATAATTTGTTATATAAAGTAAAATTAAACAATTAGTATAATGAAAAAGAAAATGATGGGCATTATTGCCATTGTCGCAGTTGCCGCTGTTACGGGATACAATGTATATACTTCACAAAAAAATGTGAAGTTGTCGGATTTGGCTAATATAGAAGCATTGGCTAGTTCAGGTGAGGGGTCTCAGAGTGATTGTAATACTTATTGTATGACCAGCTATTTTGATACATGTATTATTCGATATACAAATAATACTTTTACTACTTGTTATGATAGTAGAATAAGGCGATAGCTAACTGATTCGTTTAATAGGTTATATAGAGACACTGTTAATCTGTCTTCTATGTAGCCTAAAAATATATAATAATACAATGAATATCCGTAAATCATATATAATACTGTTTTTGATAGTATTAGTTGCTTGTTCAGATAAGAATGGAAGTAACTATCAGGATGCAACAATTATTGAATATAAAGATTTTGCATCTATCCAAAAATTGGTAGGGAAAGTATTCTTATCAGATAAAGAAGTCTTAAAACCGATGCGTGTTTATGTCTGTGATACTATTTTAGTAACAATGAATCCAATGGAGAAAAAATTGTTTCATCTTTTTGATTTAAATTCTAAAAGAAAAATAGGTCAACGGATTTCTTTAGGACAAGGACCGAACGAAATGATTCGCCCTTCTATTATAAAATTTGATGAGAATCAAATCATAATATTTGATGTTGCCTCCTTTACGTTATTCACATATGATACAGCAGATTTTATTTCGAATGAAAACACACTTCCTGTAGAAAGAAGAACATTAGAATTACAGGCGTATGGCGAAATTGGTATGCTTGCTGATTGTTTAATAGGATCAACTTATAATCCAAAGAATCAATTTGTAAAATTTAATAATGCAGGAAATAAAGTCGGTGAATTTGTCTATTATCCAGTAGTGACAGACTTGTCATATACCGATGATGAAAAATTGGAGGCTTTTAAATTTTCTTTTGTAACTAATATGAAAGATAGGATTGCTGTTTGTTATAAATGGACAGATTTAATTGATATTTATGATCAAAACGGGCAGCTGAGAAAAAGAATTCATGGGCCTGAACATTCGTATGCACGTTTCAAAGAATTCCATAATGGTGATGCTATTGCCGCTACCCCTGATAAAGAGAACAAAGATTCATACTTTTTTCCATATAATGTTGGAGATGATTTTTTTGTATTATTTAATGGTAAGCCTTGGAATCCGGATGCCAAGGAAATGGAATTACCGGATCGTATATTTGTTTTTGGATGGGATGGTTCTCCTCAAAAAATATACTCTTTGAATCAAGGAATCATAAATTTTGCTGTTGACAAACTCCATAAAAAGATTTATGGAATTAGTAGCTCTCCTGAATTTCATATAGTGGAATTTTCATTTTAATAATAGGATAGTAATGAAAAGTGTAAATTTTATACTATTGCTATTGTTGTTGATATCATGTTCAAATAGAAATGATAGTGATATAACTTCTTTTCTGAAAGAGTGGGAACAGAAAGAGATTCTGTTCCCTAAAAATATGTATTTTACAACAATGTTGGAAGATACTATATATTATAATCTTGACAGTGAAAATGAGATTTGATGAAGAAGCACTTAGGATATATTGAATTAATACTTATCGCATTATTCATTTCTGTGGTATCGCAGATCATTGCTAAAATAGTATATAAAGAAGAACCAACCTCTTATTTGGAAGTCGCTTTGCAATCTGCAGGAAATAGTCGAATAGAGTTGGAAAAGGTGCTTCGTTATTATAAAGAAAATTCATCTGATAGTTTAAAATATAAAGCAGTTTGTTTTTTGATAGAGAATATGCCTTTTTATGCATATTCTGATGGAGAACAACTGGAAAATTATAAATCTTACTATACTTGCTTGAAGAAGAGCCCAAAAACACCACAACAAGTAGCCGATTCAGTAAAGGAAGCATATGGCTCTATGAAAAAGCTTGATAAAAAGCGGGATATATTAGAGGTAGATTCTGCTTATTTATGCCATAACATTGACTGGGCATTTAAAGTTTGGCAAGAACAACCTTGGGGAAAGAATATCTCATTTGAAACGTTTTGTGAATACTTACTGCCTTATCGGATAGGTGATGAACCATTATCTTATTGGCGTGAAACGTACTATGAAAAATATAATTCGTTGCTTGATTCATTGCGTATGTCTGATTCATTAGATATCGAAGATCCTGTGGTTGCCGCTAATTATCTAATAAGTAAATTGCCTGATAAAAACTATTATTATACTTCTGTAACGCCCTATCCATTTGGACATATAGGACCTGAATATGTACAATATTTATCAGGAACATGCAGAGAAGTGACTGATTTTGGAGTGTATTTATTTAGAGCTTTGGGTATTCCTTGCGCCATTGACTTTGTTCCTGTACGTAGTTATGTAAATGCCGGGCATTTTTGGTTAACAACGTGGAATAAAGATGGCGAGGAGTACATGACTGACTTTCCGCAAAAGTTACGCCCTGTACGTAAGAATTGGTGGTATCGGTGGGATGATAGTTCTAAAGTGTATAGGTATACTTTTAGTGTGAACAGAAAGTTGTATGAGCAAATGGCAAAATATGGGGAAGACATATATCCATTTTGGCGTTTGCCTAAATTTATGGACGTAACTTATGCATATGGATATAACTTAAAGAAAGAATTGGTTATTCCTTTAGAAAGACTTTATAAAACGAGGCAAGTTGGAAAAATAGCTTATTTGTGTATCTCTAATAAAGAACGGTGGATACCGGTGGATTGGACGGAGTATAATGCAGGTCATTTGGTGTTTCGATATGTTCGGAAGGGAGCATTTATGAGGGCAGCTACTTATGAGAATGGGACATTATGCTTTGTGACAGACCCTTTTTATGTGGATAAACAGAATAATGAAATGTGTTTTTCTTCTTTAGGGGAAGGTGTGCAGGATGTGGTATTGTATGCTAAAACGAATATAGAGGTAGAAGACTTTTTTAGAGATCGCATGATAGGGGGTGTTTTTGAGGGAAGCAATCTACCGGATTTTACAGAAAGGGATACATTATTTATTATTCAGAGTAAACCGTTGCGTTTGAATACGGTAGTGAAGAGTTGGTCGGATAAGGAATACCGTTATATCAGATATGTAGGTCCTCCCGGCTCAGGCTGTAATGTGTCGGAAATTATTTTTTATGGGAAGAATGACACAGTTCCTTTATCTGGCAGAATCATAGGAACTCCGGGTTGTTATCAGCGTGACGGTACTCATGAATACACCAATGCGTTCGATGGAAAAACGTGGACATCATTTGACTATTTGACGGCCGATGGCGGATGGACCGGGCTTGATTTGGGTAAAAAGATGAGAATAGATCGCATTGTCTATGCGCCGCGTAATCGGGATAACTATGTTCGTTGTGGCGATATTTATGAATTATACTATTGTGACAAAGAATGGAAATCTGTTGGAAAAATGCGTGCGGTATCCGATTCGTTGTTGTTTTGTGATATTCCTAAAGATGCACTTTTGCTTTTGCGTAATCATACACGTGGAGTGGATGAGAGACCTTTTATTTATAAAAATGGCGTTCAGATATGGAAATAGGATTTAAAATGATATCAATCGTGGTTCGTAAGGGAATCATATATTTAGAAATTATAATCTCTTTGCTATCTGTTTGTTCTAGCTCTTGCTCCGAAAGGCGATTTACGTATTCTTTATCGGGCTCTTCTCCGTCTGAGCATACACTGTTGGCGATAGCTCCTGATTTTTCTGTCAAAGCTATCGGGAATACATTAAATAAGGGATACCCCCTATTGAGAACAGGAGAGATATTTCCATTAATTGGTATTCTAAAGGTAAACGGTAAATCATATCGCTTTATGGGTGGAGACTCTCTACGTATTTATTCCATAGCTCCGTTGTCTGATGACACTCTCGGATGGACCGGACGATATTCTTATTTGTTTCCGGGAGAAGGGTGGGAACGGCAGGAATATGATGATACTTCATGGAGCGAAGGTGAAAGTGCTTTCGGACCTGTTGCTGGAAGATATCCGGTTCATACGGAATGGGGAGCGAACAATATTTATGTTCGCAGACATATCGTTGTTGATAATAAAGACGTGTTGAAAGGACGTAAAGTCTATATCCGGTATATCTGTGATGATGTGATGAAGCTTTATTGTAACGGATATTACTGTCTAGAGAAGAATTTTACTCCCCAAGTGGAGTGTCAAGAGTTATCCGATGAGGCTGTTGCTCGGATTCATGATGGAGAGAATATCTTTGCAGTATATGGACGTAATACAGGAGGACCTGCCTTATTGGATTTTGGGCTATATGTGGAAAATAAAACATATAGTGATGCGGAGGTTGCCATCTTTAAACGGATGGATGTGCAGGCAACCCAGACGCATTATATCTTTCAATGCGGGGAAGTTGAACTTCAGCTTGATTTTGTGTCATCCTCCTTGTCGGAGAAATGGGATATGACAGGATGGCCTGTCGGTTTTCTGTCCTATCAGGTTCGTACGGAAAATGAAAAACAACAGGAAATAGAAATATGGTTTGATGTGGATACGGAATGGATGTTCGGCAAATGCAAAACAGACAGTTGGTCTGAAGACGGATGGAAGATCGGCAAATCCGATAGTTTGTATCTGAGTATGATGGAGGATGGAACACGGGTTTCGTCAAATGACGGGCATATTATTCTATCTCAAAAACTATATGCGGGAAATGAAAATAAGGGTGTATTGCTTTTGGGATATGAAGAAGGTCGGGCTTTCCAGTATAGTGGTGAGAGTTTGCGCCCACTTTGGAATAAGGATGGAACAAGAGAGGTGAAAGAATTAATGATGTCTGTAGGAAACAGATACCAGAAATTTAAAACCGAATGTGATGAATTGGATTATCGGTGGAATATCAAGGCATTTCAAGTAGGAAATGAAGCCTTTGCCGGGTCCATGCTTTCTGCCTATCGTAACTTTATGTCTTCTCACAGGTTTGTGTCATCCTCAGACAATAAGCTTTTTTGTTTTGGTGATACTTTGGGTAATGTCAGAGAAGCTTATAAAAGTTTTCCGGCATTGTTGTTTTTTAATCGCACCGATTGGATGAAAGGGTTGTTGGAGCCCATATTTGCGTATTGTGAAGATATTCATTGGGCAAAGAGGTATCCACCTTACGATATAGGCTTGTATCCCATTGCTAGCAAACAGGTGAAACTCGAAGACTGTGCCATAGAAGCGGCAGCCAATATATTGATGATGACAACTGCTATTATTGAAGCGGAACAGGACTTTGGTTACGCTGATATGCATTGGGAGCAATTGTGTTTATGGGCGGATTATTTGCAGGAAAGAATGAAGAAAATGACTTTTCCATCTGTAGGGTTATTGGAGCATGACGACGAACGTGTGAAATGTGTGTTAGGGCTGATGGCTTATCATAAATTGGTTCAATTAAAAGGAAACCTATGAGCAAAGTGAAGAAAATCTGGAATATATTGGAGAATTTGGCGTTCTTCATATTCTGTATGGTGGTAATTTTATTCTTGATGCAATTGTTCTGCTTTACTTCATTCAGGATACCTTCGGATTCTATGGAACCGACATTGAAGGATGGCGACCGGATATTGGTGAATAAACTGATGAAGGGGGCTCGTTTGTTCAATGTGTTTGCCGCTTTAAATAATGAGGACGTTGTTATCCACCGGACACCTGGATTTGGGAATTTCAAAAGAAATGATATATTGGTTTTTAATTTTCCTTACCAGATGAACCGCTGGGATAGTATCCGAATGGATGTGATGCAGTATTATGTAAAGCGATGTATTGCTTTGCCAGGAGATACGTTAGAGATTCGGGGAGGATTTTATAAAATACGTGGATGTGACGAACAACTGGGAAATTACAGTGCTCAACACGATCTTGCGAACTTGGATCATCCGGAGCAGTATGGTATTGTGGTCGGTACATTCCCGTATGATAAACAAATTGGATGGACTATCCGTGAGTTCGGACCTTTGCCGATTCCCAAGAAAGAACAGACGGTAATGATGAACCGTACAAACTGTCTTTTGTACAGGCAGTTGATAGGTTGGGAACAGAAGAAGAAACTACGTATAAAAGACGGACAGATATTGCTGGGAGACAGTGCGATTACCCAGTATCGCTTTAGAAAGAACTATTATTTTGTATCCGGTGATAATATGGCAAATTCACAGGATTCAAGATATTGGGGGATGTTGCCGGAAGAATATATTGTAGGTAAGGCTACCCGTATCTGGTATTCGGAAGATAAATTTACGGAGAAACCCCGCTGGGATAGAATAATGAAGAAAATAAAATGAAAAATGAGATATAAATTGATAAATACGGATTATGGCCTTCATCCTTCACAACTCTTTATTCATGGGGGATAGCGGGTGAAGGACTGCCTTTCACCCATCCTTCACGGGGATATAAGATGTAATTTATGAAAAGAAGGCCATAGATTAAAAAAAGATGATGGTGTTTTCCAAAAAGACCGTGATGTTTTTTGAAAACATTGAGAAGAAAGTGAAGAGGGAGGTGAAGGACAGCACTTCACCCGCTATCCCCGATGGACAGGGAGAAGTGAAGGGTGAAGGCATAATTGCAATATGTAATTTATAGGTAGAATTTAGCATAAAGGAGCGGTCGTTTACTTGTAAAGGACCGTATAATATAGAAAAAACATACGGTTGATTGATTCAAAAGATACGGTTGTTTAGGGTAAATCATGCGGTTGTTTTACCTAAAACATATAGGAGAGTTAATCAAAAGATATAGAAGAGTCAGACAATTGAAGTGCATGAAAGCAAAATTGAAGTGGATAAGACCTAGAAGGAAAGGTATGGCAGATTTGATAGCGCTCTTGGGAGTGGCTGCAATTTTGAGCGTAGTGGTTTTTGCCACTCCGAGTGACATTCCTGTTGGCGAAATGGCCTATCAAAAACTGTGGTTGGGACGCATGATCTTTGTTTTTGTCATTTGCTGTGTATTTTCTCTTTGCCTGAACAGAAAACAATATCTGTCTTTTCCATCCATCGTAACATGGGTATTGATTGTATTGGGAGGTATTGAGGCCATTTGGGGATTGAGACAGATATACGGTCTGGCAGTTTCCAATCATTCCTTGTATGCACTTACGGGGTCTTTCTATAATCCGGGTCCTTATTCGGGATATTTGGCGATGATATTTCCGCTCTGTCTGCATGAGTGGCTAAACTTGAGAGAAAAAACGGAACGTACATGCTTGGAACAGGGAAAATATTATGTGACATTGGGAGTGATCCTGTTGATTCTTTGTGTGCTGCCTGCCGGAATGAGCCGTTCGGCTTGGATTGCTGCCATTATATCGGGCGTATGGGTATATGGGATACACGCCTCATGGAGAATCAGATTAAAGGAGATCAGAACGAGATATAAAAGAAAGGTAGGATTAGCTTGTATCGCAGGTGGTGTTATAATCATAATGATTGGCTACGCACTTTTCCAACTGAAAGCAACTTCTGCCAACGGACGCTTGTTCATGTGGAAAGTCAGTGCTCTTGCTATTGCTGAAAGTCCCATCGTCGGACATGGAACAGGGAGCTTTGTTTCAGCCTATGGCAAAGCACAGGAAGATTATTTCGCCGACAGTGAATATTCGGAGACGGAAGAACTGGTGGCAGGAAGTCCGGAGTATGCTTTTAATGAGTATTTACAGATAGCGGTGGAATATGGAGTTCCTTTTTTATTGGTGACTGCATTAGTAATTACATTTTGTCTTTGGAGGGGAATTACGGAAAATAGAATTGGCATTTGTGGAGGTGTGATTTCAGTATTGGTATTTGCTTTTTCTTCTTATCCGATGCAGATTCCAGGCTTTGCTGTTGCATTCTATTTATTGTTGGCGGCTTGTGCCATTGGACGTTCGAGGATAATACTGTCACTTTTTCTTTCGATGATGGTACTATTGGGAGCGTATTATTGGAGGAATAACCAATATGATGCGTGCAAAGACTGGCATCGTGGTAAAATGCTTTATAATATAGGGGATTACCGGTCTGCTGAAGAAGACTACGAGAGATTATATCCCGAGTTAAAGAATCGTGGGACATTCCTTTTTGAATATGGTCATTGTCTTCATAAATTAAAAAAATACGAAAGATCGACAAACGTATTGGAGGAAGCGATGACACACAGTAATGACCCGATGATATTGAATGTTATTGGAAAGAATTATCAGGCGATAGGGGAATATGAAAAAGCCGAAAGGTTTCTGTTACGTTCTACACATCGGCTTCCGGGACGGATTTATCCGTATTATCTGTTAGCAAAGCTTTATGCAGCACCTGATTATCGGCATGAGGAGAAGTTAAAGCGAGCGATTGAAGTAGTCTTAACAAAAGAGCCGAAAGTTCAATCGACGGCGATAAAGGAAATGAGAAAGGAAATGGAAAAATTAATAGTCGACTATAATAAACTGAATTCTAATTTGAAAAAGGAGGTTGAGGCAAAATAGTTAATAAGAGATTAGTGCAAATTTGTTTTGCTATCTGTTGAAATGATAAATACAGCGATATAAAAAGTCTAATTTATAAATAATTAAATCATGAGAAAAATTGCGTTAGGAATAGTAGTGGTGTTAGTTATCGCTTTTGCCGGATATAATATCCATGAATCGCAATCAAAAAAAGATCTATTGATAGGACTTGTTTCATCTAATGTTGAAGCATTGGCTCGTGGAGAGGGTGGAGGAGTACCTTGTGGTGGTCCTAAAACCTCAATAACAGGAACTTGTAAATCGCAAAACGATTATAATTGTAAAGATAATAGAGGTTGTCAATAAACCTTTAAGTGTATAATTATTGGAGTAGGGGAATGACAAAGCTTCTGTAAGTTTTGTTATTCCTTTCTCCGAATTTATTATTAATCATGAGAAATTTGTTCTTTTTGTTTTTTGCTTTGTTTTTACAAGGATGTGCCAAGCAGCAGAATTTGTCTAGTGTTCCAGAGGACAAAATTGATTTTGATCAATTGGAGAGAATCCCTTTAAATGAAATATCTGACTCTTTACTTGGTGGAAAAAAGTATATCTTATTAGATATGCATGATGAGGAGCTCCTTTTTGGAGCTATACATAAAGTGTTGTGCAAAAACAATAGGATTTATATTTTAGATAGGAAATTTAATAAGCTCGTTGTTTTTGACATGAAAGGACAAGGGATTGGAAAAGTGGGTACCTTTGGACAAGGTCCGGGAGAGTATCTTGATATTGCTGACTTTGATGTGGCGGAGGATGGTAAAATTTATTGTATTGATGGGCAACTTGATAAACTATTTTCTTATTCTCCTGACTTGACTTTTTTATCAGCAACTTCATTACCCTTTGATGCAGATATCTTACAAACTTTAGAAACAGGTTTCTTATTCGGGTTGTCTTCTTGGAATCATAAAAAAGGTAAAGGTAGTAAAGTTGTTTTGGTGGATGAAGAGATCAATATATTAAAAGAATATCTCCAATATGATGATTTTTTTGATCCTAATTATTGGTTGTCTTTTTATCAATTTGTAAAAACAGAAAGCCATATCGTTTATAATCAGCCAATTGATAACCATGTCTATCTATTCAACCATTCGGGCGAATTAGAAAAAAGTATTAATATTGATTTTGGTGATAAAAACGTACTTGATGAAGACAAAAAAGATATTGAACGTAATATTGAAAAGTTTGATAATTATTGTTTGTTGAGGGATTTTGTTGTCGTAACAGATCGAATGATAGGGGGAGCATTATGGGACGGAAGGCAGCATAAAGTATTTCTGCATGATATGGAGAATATGAAATGTTATAATAGCGAGGTAGTACTAGATTCAGATATGTCTTGGGGTACAGGATATAGTAATGGAAATTGGATTACTTATATAGATCCGGATTCCGATTTGTCAAAGTATAAATCGCTACCAGACTCAGTAAGACATCATTTAGGAAAAGAGGGCTTTGTGCTATGTTTACAAATATTACATTAATATGAAAATAATATATATATTATGCCTTGGGATGGTATTCTTTCTGTTAGGATGTCAAAGTAATACGAAGCAATTGGAAGATGAGGTCTTGAAATGGGTAGGGAAAAAAATTATTTTTCCTACCTATAATGAAACTGTTACATTTGGTAATGATACGTTTTCTGTAGGTGAAAGGCATAAATTCCGAATACTTAGTTATGTGGATTCCATAGGATGTAGTAGTTGTAAGTTGAAATTGTCGGATTGGAATAGTTTTATTATGGAATTAAATTCAAAGTATAAAGATCAAATAGATTATTTGTTTTATTTCCATCCGAAAAAAACAGATAATATTTACGATCTTATGTGGAAGAATAAATTTTTTCATGCAATATATGTTGATGCAAATGACTCTTTGAATATCTTGAATCATTTTCCTGAAGATGAACGTTTTCATACATTTTTATTAAATGAAAATGACGAAATCTTAGCTGTAGGCAATCCAATTGCGAATCCTTATATAAAGGATTTATATTTAAATATCATATATGGTGATAATATCCAGTCTGCGGTGGTCAGTTCTTTGGAAGAAACGAGAATCTCATTTTCTAGTTTATATTTGGATATGGGAATATTTAACTGGAAGCAAATGCGAAGTGGAAGTTTTTTTATTTCAAATATAGGAGAGAAGCCATTGGTCATAAATGAGGTTGTAGTCTCTTGTGGATGTATGATAGTTAATTATGAAAAGCAACCTGTTTTAAAGGGAGACTCTATCAAAATGAAAATTGATTATAATGCCGAACATCCTGGGTACTTTGAAAAAACAATAACAATATATTGCAACGCCGAAGGATCTCCATTTAAATTGAAAATAAAGGGGGAAGCTCGATAAGAACTAGCTATTAAAGAGAAAAATATGAATAAACACAATTCTACATTATTGCTATGTCTGGCATTCGTGTTGACTGCTTCTTGCTCCGACAAGCAAAGTAATACGGAAAAGCAAGAGCAGGGTGTGACCACCGTTCTTCCCAATGCAAAAAATGAGGTCACCGTCCAAGTTCTGAAACGGCAGACTTTTAATCACGAGTTGGTAAGCAATGGCAAGGTGAATGCCCGGAATAAAGCCGATTTGCGCTTTGAAACGAGTGAAGTAATCTCCCGTATCTATGTGAAGAATGGCGACCGTGTGCATAAAGGGCAAAAACTGGCGGAGTTGGACAAATTCCGTCTGGAGCAGAAACTGTCCCAGTCTGAGGATGCCTTGTTGAAAGCTGAACTGGAGCTGAAGGATATATTGATAGGACAGGGGTATTCTGTTGATGATTTCAGCAACGTTCCGGCGGAGACGATGAAGATTGCCAAAGTAAAAAGCGGATATGACCAGTCGAAATCACAATATGAGTTGGCAAAGAGAGAAACGGGCCATGCCACACTGACCGCTCCTTTTGACGGAGTAGTGGCTAATCTTTTTTCGAAGGCTTTTAACCTGGCTAATACGTCTGAAGTATTCTGTACGGTTCTTGATACCAAAGGTATGGAGGCCGAATTTACTGTATTGGAGAGTGAACTTGCTTTTATAAAGAAAGGTGATAAGGTAATGGTTCTTCCCTATGCCGGAGGGGGCTCGTTTGAAGGCAACGTGTCGGAAATCAACCCATTGGTGGATACCAACGGGATGGTGAAGGTGAAGGCTGACGTGAACGGAGAAGGCAAGCTGTTTAGCGGCATGAACGTAAGGGTGAGCGTCAGAAGAAATCTGGGTGAACAGTTGGTGATTCCCAAGACGGCTGTGGTACTGCGCTCCGGCAAGCAAGTCGTGTTTACATTGAAAGATGGCAAGTCCATGTGGAACTATGTGAATACGGGACTGGAGAATGCTACGGAATGCATCGTTTCTGATAAATTCCAAAAAGGAGTTGAAGAAGGGCTGTCGGAGGGAGATACGGTCATTGTGACCGGAAATCTGAATCTGGCGCATGAAGTGGAAGTAAGTGTAAGATAATCAAAAAAGGTACGGAGTCGTCTGTGTGTAGTCCCGTGCCTAAAATCAAGTAGTATGATAAAATTTTTAATCCGGCGTCCTATTGCGGTACTGATGGCTTTTACCGCCTGCTTCATTATCGGGCTGGTAACGTATTCCACCCTGCCGGTTTCACTGCTTCCGGATATTGCCATTCCGGAGATAACGGTTCAAGTATCCGCCGCCAATACCTCTGCCCGTGAGTTGGAAAATACGATTGTGAAACCTTTACGCGGACAACTGATTCAGGTTTCGACCTTGAAAGATATCCATAGTGAGTCACGTGACGGGGCGGGAATTATCCGTTTGTCTTTTGATTACGGTACGAATACCGACCTTGCCTTTATCGAGGTGAACGAGAAGATAGACGCTGCTATGAACTTCCTTCCGAAAGAGACGGAACGTCCGAAAGTGATAAAGGCAAGCGCTACGGATATTCCCGTATTTTACCTGAATCTGACATTGAAGAATGACACTGCCGGTTATGGTACGGGAGAAGCTTTCCTGGATTTGTGCGGGTTTGCCGAATCGGTTATCAAACGCCGTATCGAGCAATTGCCGGAAGTCGCTATGGTAGACGTGACCGGAATCGTGGAACGCCAGGTACAAATTGTTCCCGATGAAAATAAGCTGGCAATGATGGGACTTTCCATCGGGGATATTGAATCGGCCCTGTCGTCCAATAATGTGGAGCCGGGTAGTATGACGGTGCGTGACGGGTACTATGAATATAACATTAAGTTCTCTACACTGCTGCGCACGGTGGAAGATGTGGAAAATATCTATTTGCGCAAGGGCGACCGCATCGTACAGTTAAAGGATTTCTGCAAAGTCAGTATCGTGCCAGTGAAGGAGAAAGGTGTATCCGTGTCGAACGGCAAACGCGCAGTGACGCTGGCCGTCATCAAGCAGGCAGACGAGAACATGGATAAGATGAAGAATTCCCTTGTAGGCACTATGAACTATTTCCAGCGGGTGTATCCGGATATTGATTTCAGTATCAGCCGTAATCAGACGGAACTGCTGGACTATACGATTTCCAACCTGCAACAGAATCTTTCTCTGGGCTTCCTGTTTATCTGCCTGGTGGCGGTTCTGTTTCTGGGTGATGTGAAATCACCGCTGGTTATCGGACTTAGCATGGTGGTTTCCATTGTCATCAGCTTTGTATTCTTCTACCTTTGTAATATGTCATTGAACATCATTTCCCTTGCGGGGTTGATTCTGGCTCTGGGAATGATGATTGACAGCTCGATCATCGTGACCGAGAATATTTCGCAATATCGTGAACGGGGATATTCCCTGCGGCGTGCCTGTATCACGGGAACGGGCGAAGTGGTGACTCCCATGTTGAGCTCCTCGCTGACTACCATCGCCGTATTCGCTCCCTTGATTTTTATGAGTGGCATTGCCGGAGCCATCTTCTATGACCAGGCTTTCTCTGTCACGGTAGGGCTGATGGTGTCTTATTTTACGGGAATCATGCTTCTTCCCGTTCTTTACCTGCTGGTCTACCGTACAAGCGTCCGTACTCGAAAATGGAAGTGGTTTTCTTTCAGATTCAATAACCCGATAAAAGATCATACGCTGGACCGCTTTTATGATTCGGGAGTGGACTGGGTATTCTGCCATAAAACATTCAGCGTGCTGTTCTGCATCGTTTCCATCCCGCTCTGCGTCTTCTTTTTTTTCTTCATAGATAAGCAGCGGATGCCCGATATAGAAGAGAACGAACTGATTGTCCGCATCGAATGGAATGAGAATATCCATGTGGACGAAAACAGAAAGCGTGTGGACGGACTTTTTAAGGAACTGGAGGGGCGGTTCCTTGAACAGACGGCTTCTATCGGCAGGCAGGACTTTATCCTGAACCGGGAAAGGGAGCTTTCCTCTTCCGAAGCGGAACTTTATTTCCGGACGGAGACTTCCGATGGGATCGCTCCCTTGGAACAGGAGATATACCGGAGGCTGAAAGAACGCTATCCGCTCTCTGTCGTGTCTTTCGCTCCGCCGGAAACGGTGTTTGAAAAACTCTTCGTGACGGGCGAGCCGGATGTCGTTGCCGAGTTCTATGCCCGCAACAGGGCGCAGGCACCGGAAGCGGAAACAATTCGTAAAGTGGAGCAGGCACTGGCGAAAGAAACCGGAATCAACCCTACGGGTATCGCTTTCGAGAACCAGTTGAACCTGAGTATCAGCAAGGAAAAGCTCTTGCTCTACCGTGTCTCCTATAATGAGCTTTACCGTGTCTTGAAAACCGCTTTCCGTGAAAACAGCGTGACCATGCTGCATTCTTACCAGCAGTATCTTCCGATAAATATTGCGGGCAATGAAAGGACGGTGAACAGGGTCTTGCGGGAGACATTGATACAGACACAGCCGGACAGTAAAGGGGAGGTGGAATATATCCCGCTTCGGGAACTGGTAAAGGTGACTCCCGCCGAAGACTTGAAAAGCATTACTTCCGGGCGTAACGGAGAATTTGTGCCCTTCGACTTTTACGGGGTGCGGGATGCGGACAAGCTGATAAAGAATGTAAAGCGGGTAGCGGAGGAAACGGGAGACTGGGACACGGGCTTTTCCGGCAGCTTCTTCTCTAATCGGGAAATGCTGGATGAACTGGTAGTGATACTTATGATTTCACTGTTGCTGATGTATTTTATCCTTGCGGCACAGTTCGAGAGCTTTTTACAGCCTTTGCTTGTCCTGGCGGAGATTCCGATAGACGTGGCCTTTGCACTGTTGTTGCTTTGGCTTTGCGGGCACACACTGAATCTGATGTCCGCCATCGGGCTGATTGTCACCTGTGGCATTGTCATCAATGACTCTATCTTGAAACTGGATGCCATCAATGAACTGCGCAAGGCAGGCGTCCCTTTGCTTGAAGCCATCCATGAAGCCGGCCGCAGACGCCTGCGGCCCATAATCATGACTTCGCTGACTACGATTTTTGCCATGGTCCCGCTGTTGTTCTCTTCGGATATGGGTTCGGAACTGCAAAAGCCGTTGTCCATTGCCATGATAGGAACGATGTCGATAGGTACGGCAGTGAGCCTGTTTGTCATACCGTTGCTTTACTGGTTCATTTACCGGAAAAAAGAAGAAACAAGTAATAAAGAATAGTTCAAATATGAGAGTTATGAATGGATTATTAAGAATTCCCACCTTTCTCTGTGTCCTCTGTGCCCTCTGTGGTGAATCCTCGTTGTATGCGCAGAAACATCTGGTACTAGACCTGAATCAGACGATTGCTTTGGCGAATGACAGCTCGTTGGAGTCATTCCGCGCACGGAATATGTACCTTTCCGGTTATTGGGAATACCGGACATACCGCGCCAACCGTTTGCCCAGCCTGACGCTGGATCTTACTCCGGCACAATATAACCGGGACATTACGAAGCGTTACGATTCGGGCTCCAACCTGGATGTATACCGTACGCAGCAGTCTTATTATGCATACGGAGGACTGAGTGTGAGACAAAACCTGGACTTGACCGGAGGTGCATTCTATCTGGAATCGAATCTTGCTTATATGCGTAACTTCGGTGATAACAGCGCGACGCAACTCACCAGTGTTCCCGTGCGAATCGGATATTCGCAGAGCCTGGTAGGATACAATCCCTTCAAGTGGGAACGTAAGATAGAGCCGTTGAAATACGAGCGAGTAAAGAAGGAATTTCTCTATAATGTGGAGAAGGTCTCGGAAACCGCGACGAATTATTTCTTTTCGCTAGCTATGGCACAGGCGGAATATAATCTGGCTAAGGATAATTTGGCTTCCACAGATACGCTATACCGTATCGGACAGCAACGCCACCGGATAGCCGCCATTTCACAGGCTGACCTACTCACACTGAAGCTGGACCGTGTGAATGCACAGAATATGTTGCAGAACAAGGCAAGTGATCTGAAACGGGCGATGTTCTCTCTGGCGTCTTTTCTTAATCTGGATAAGAACACGCAAATAGACTTGAGGCTTCCTTCCCGTCCCAACCGGATAGAGATTCCGGTGGATGAGGCTTTGAGCTATGGAAAGAGTAATAACCCCCAATTGCTGGAATTGAGGCAGAATGTGCTGGAAGCGGAAAGAAATGTGGATAAGACGAGAAAAGAATCACGTTTCAACGCAAGCGTGAATGCGAGTATCGGCTTTAATCAGGTAGCGGATAATTTCGGTGATGTATATCATAAACCGATGCAACAGGATTTGGTGTCGGTCAGCGTTTCCATTCCGTTGGTGGATTGGGGTGTCCGTAAGGGAAAGCATAATATGGCGCGGAATAATCTGAATGTGGTGAAAATCTCCGCCCGTCAGGATGAGATAAGCATTGAGGAGGAGGTTATCATGACGGTAAGTGACTTTAATATCCAGCAGCAACTGATAGCGAGTGCGGAAGAGGCGCTTGACTTGTCCATTCTTGCCTATAACGAGACGAAACAGCGTTTTATTATCGGTAAGGCGGACATCAACAGTCTCACTCTTTCACTTAATCGCCAGCAACAGGCGCAACGGAACTATATTTCGGCTTTACAGAATTACTGGCTGAATTATTACAAGATACGCCGTCTCACCCTGTTTGATTTCGCTGCGAATCTTTCCCTTTCCGACCGTTTCGATTTCAACGGAGGGAAACTGATTAAATGAAGAATGAGAAAAGATTGATATGGAATCTGAATTGAAAAGGTCTTCAAAGGCATCCGCTTTTACACTGATTGTCGCATTTGTCTGTGTGGCACTGGCCGGGTTGGCACTTGTTCCGTTGTTGCCGGTCAAGCTGAATCCATCGCGGACATTGCCGGGGTTTAGTGTCAGTTTTAGTATGCCCGGCACTTCGGCGCGTGTGGTGGAGATGACGGCTACCAGTAAGTTGGAAGCAATGCTTGCCCGTGTGAAAGGGATTCGGAACATTTCTTCCACTTCGGGAAACGGGTGGGGAAGGATTAATGTAAGTCTGGACAGGCATGCGGATGCATCGGTCGCGCGTTTTGAAGCTTCGACGATTATCCGGCAGACGTGGCCTGAGTTGCCGGACGGGGTGAGTTATCCGTATATACAGATGCATAGTCTGGAGCAACAGAGTCAAGGGCCTTTCATGTCGTTTACGATTAATGCGCCTGCCACTCCCATTCTGATTCAGCAATATGCGGAGGAGCATATCAAGACACGGCTGGCACAACTTTCGGGAATTTATAAGATAAGTATTAGCGGAGCTACGCCGATGGAATGGCGATTGGAATATGACAGTGAACGGCTACGTACGTTGGGGGTGAGTACGGATGATATTCGTCAGGCGGTCGGGCTGCATTATAAGAAAGAGTTTCTGGGTACTTATGATGTGGAACAAGGGGCTGCGGGCAGGCAATGGATACGCCTGGCGCTGGTTCCCGAACATGACAGCCGGGAGTTTGACGCCAGCCGGATACAGGTGAAGATGAAGGACGGGAGAATGATTGGTCTGGATGAGCTGGTGAAGGTTTCCCGCATGGAACAACAGCCGCAAAGTTATTACCGTATCAATGGACTGAATTCCATTTATCTGTCGATAGTTGCGGAAGAGACGGCTAATCAGTTAGCGTTGAGTAAGGAAGTAAAGGCATATATGGATAATATCCGGCTATTGCTCCCGACGGGATATGAGATTCATACGAGTTATGACGCAACGGAGTTCATCAGAGATGAACTGGGTAAGATTTATTTGCGTACGGGGGTCACGGTGGCTATCCTGTTGTTGTTTGTATTGCTGATTACATTCAGTCCAAAATATCTGTTTCTGATTGTTGTCAGCCTGTCCGTCAATATAGCGATAGCGGTTATTCTGTATTACGCGTTCGGGCTGGAAATGCAGCTGTATTCTTTGGCGGGTATCACTGTCTCGTTGAATCTTGTGATTGATAATACGATAGTGATGAGCGACCACTATCTGCGTCGTGGCAACCGGAAAGCGTTTATGTCTGTGCTGGCTGCCACATTGACGACGATGGGAGCGCTGGTTATCGTTTTCTTTCTGGATGAGAAGATACGGCTCAATTTGCAGGACTTTGCCGCTGTGGTGATCATCAATTTGGGAGTCTCTTTGTTGGTTGCCCTGTTTTTTGTTCCTTCCCTGATTGATAAAACAGGACTGAAGCGGCGGAAAAGAATTTCTCTTTCGAAACCAAGGCTGAAACTGGAATTGGGACAGAGGATAGGGAACGTGCGTCTCTTGGTGTGGACACGCTCAAGGATGCGCCGTTTTCCGGTTTACTTCAGCCGTTTTTATATGTGGCTGATACGGATTCTTTGCCGTTGGAGGTTGGCGGTGTGCATACTGTTATTATTGGGATTCGGATTACCTGTATTCTTGTTGCCGGAAAATATGAAGGGTGAAGATAAATGGGCGGAAGTTTATAATAAAACGCTGGGTACTTCCACTTATAAGGAGAAGGTGAAACCGATTGTGGATAAGGCGTTGGGGGGAAGCCTGCGGCTGTTCATACAAAAGGTGTATGAGGGGAGCTATTTCTCACGCAATGAAGAGGTGGTGCTCCACGCCAATGCGAATCTACCGAATGGGAGCACGCTTGAGCAGATGAATACACTGATAAAACGGATGGAAACCTATCTGAGTGGATTTAAGGAAATCAAACAGTTTCAAGCGTCCGTAGAGAGTGCCCGTCGTGCATCTATCCATATCTATTTCACCAAAGAACACCAGAAAAGCGGGTTCCCTTATACGTTGAAAGCTAATATGATAAGTAAGGCTCTTCAATTGGGTGGTGGAGATTGGAGTATCTATGGGTTGCAGGATCAGGGATTCAGTAATAGTGTGCGTGAGAATGCGGGTTCTTTCCGGGTGAAGATGTACGGGTACAATTATGACGAACTTTACGATTGGGCGGAGAAACTGAAAGTAAAGCTGTTGGAGCATCGTCGGATCAGGGAAGTGACGATAGGTTCTGGTTTCTCGTGGTGGAAAGATGATTATATGGAGTTCTACTTCAATCTGAACAAACGGCGGATGGTTGAAGAAGGAATTGGAGCCGGAGGGTTGTTTTCCGCTATCCGTCCGATATATGGGCGAAATATGGAAATCGGCTCAGTACTGACGGAGGAAGGAACGGAAAAGATAAGGCTTTCTTCCCGGCAATCGGAAGAAAGGGATGTATGGGCTATGCAGTATTATCCTTTTCAGGCAGGCGGCAGGGAATATAAGATGTCGGAACTGGCCATTGTTGACAAAGGACAGATGCCGCAAGAGGTGGCAAAGGAAAACCAGCAATACCGCTTGTGCCTGCAATACGAGTATATAGGCTCTTCGGAACAGGGGCGTAAATTGCTGAAGAAGGATTTGGAGGAGTTTAATGAAGTCCTTCCGATGGGATATACCGCGAAATCAGAAGATAACAACTGGTCGTGGGGTGGAAAGGATAATAAACAATATCGTCTGCTCCTGATCGTAATCGGCATTATATTCTTTATTACGAGTATTCTTTTTAATTCGTTGAAACAGCCGTTGGCTATTGTTTTTGTGATTCCGGTATCTTATATCGGCGTGTTCCTGACGTTCTATTGGTTCAAACTGAATTTTGACCAGGGAGGCTTTGCCTCCTTTGTCCTGCTTTGTGGCATCACGGTGAATGCAAGCATTTATATATTGAATGAATATAATGCGGTTCGTAAGCGTTTTCCGTGTCTTGCACCGTTACGGGCCTATGTGAAGGCATGGAATACAAAGATAATACCTATCTTCCTCACGATTGCTTCTACCGTTTTGGGATTTATTCCTTTTATGGTAGGAGCGGAAAAGGAGGGATTCTGGTTTCCGTTGGCGGCAGGCACTATTGGCGGGTTGATAATGTCAGTGGTCGGAGTGTTTGTTTTTTTGCCCGTACTGACACTGAAGAAGAAGCATTGCTTTACCTCCTCTAAAGCTGTGCTTTAGGTATGCTAAAGCATAGCTTTAGACTGGATAAAGCTACGCTTTTGTTTTTACCAATTATTAATTAAAAATAAAACAATCTCTCTTTGCTTTTGAATTTGTATTTTTGCATCCGCGTCATTGAGGCGTTACTTTGTAGATAAAACTTAAATAGTATGATGATAGACTTTGCACAGTTCCCTTCTCCTTGTTATATTATGGAAGAAGAACTTCTAAGAAAGAACCTGACATTGATCAAGAGCGTAGCCGACAGGGCGGGAGTGGAGATTATCCTTGCTTTCAAGTCGTTTGCCATGTGGCGTTCTTTCCCGATATTCCGTGAATACATACGTCATTCAACAGCCAGTTCGGTGTATGAAGCCCGTTTGGCGCTGGAAGAGTTCGGGAGCAAGGCACATACGTATTCTCCTGCCTATACGGAGCGGGATTTTCCTGAAATCATGCATTGTAGTAGTCATATCACATTCAATTCGATGGCCCAATTCGAACGTTTCTATTCGATGACGGTTGCCGAAGGAAGCGGTATCTCATGTGGTATTCGTGTAAATCCTGAATATTCGGAGGTAGAGACGGAGCTTTATAATCCATGTGCGCCCGGTACCCGTTTTGGAATAACGGCAGACCTGCTGCCGGAAACATTGCCGCAGGGAATTGAAGGTTTTCATTGTCATTGTCATTGTGAGTCCTCCTCGTATGAGTTGGAACGTACATTGGAACATCTGGAAGGCAAGTTTTCCCGTTGGTTTCCGCAGATTAAATGGTTGAATCTGGGGGGCGGACATCTGATGACACGCAAAGATTATGATACTGAGCATTTGATAAAACTGTTGAAGGAATTGAGAACGCGTTATCCACACTTGCAGATAATCATGGAGCCCGGCTCGGCTTTTACTTGGCAGACGGGAGTGCTGACTTCCGAAGTGGTGGATATTGTGGAAAGTCGTGGAATCAAGACGGCTATTCTGAACGTCAGTTTCACCTGCCATATGCCGGACTGTCTGGAAATGCCTTATCAGCCTGCCGTGCGTGGTGCAGAGATCGGAAATGAGGGAAAATACATCTATCGTCTTGGAGGAAATTCCTGTTTGAGCGGTGACTATATGGGACTGTGGAGTTTCGATCATGAGTTGCAAATCGGAGAGCGTATCGTGTTTGAGGATATGATTCACTATACGATGGTGAAAACGAATATGTTTAACGGAATTCATCATCCCGCCATTGCCATTTGGACAAAAGAGGGGAAGGCGGAAACATACAAGCAATTTTCTTATGAAGATTATCGTGACCGAATGAGTTGATAATCAAATTGATTGTTTTGCATCGGGTGCAAGGTGAGCAGATTTCTTTGAAAAAAGTGTGCAGAATGTTTGCAGGTTTACGGAAAATGCCTACCTTTGCAACCGCAAACGAAAAAATGCGGAAATAGCTCAGTTGGTAGAGCATAACCTTGCCAAGGTTAGGGT
>ERZ857775.1050-NODE-1050-length-35348-cov-9.762899_pt1 | contig 35348 bp, 19 predicted proteins | sample MGYA00519698_ERZ857775 | MGnify/ENA primary metagenome ERZ857775 (study PRJEB31778, sample SAMEA3449363) | human gut metagenome | biome: human gut; feature: human-associated habitat; material: faeces | place: United Kingdom | collected 2010/2012 ...
TTATTTCTCATTCCTATGAGCGTATTACAAAAGAGCCGACCTGTACCGATAAAGGTTATACAACATCGACTTGTACCATGTGTGGACTGAGTTATGTTTCGGACTATACAGATCCGACAGGTCATAATTGGGATGAAGGTCATTCTGTAACTTCATCTACCTGTACGGCAGACGGTGTAATTAAGTATCACTGCACCAATGCAGGCTGCAAAGAAAAGATGATCAAGGCAGAAAGTGCAACGGGACATACACCGGGCAAAGCTGCTACTTGCACAGAACCGCAAACTTGCGAAAAGTGCGGCACGGTTTTAGAGCTGCCGAAAGGACACAGCTATTCCGAAAATGTAGTTGCCCCGACTTGCACAGCTATGGGTTATACGGAATATAAATGCGATAATTGCGGCGACAGCTATGTTGGCAATTACACCGATAAGGCAGAACACGATTACAAGCAGACCGTAACAAATCCCACTTGTACCGAACACGGCTACACAACATACACTTGCGTAAACTGCGGTGATGAATTTGTTTCGGACTACACAGAAAAGAAACCGCATAACTACAAAGCAGAAATCACAAATCCGACTTGCACAGAATTTGGATTTACAACCTATACCTGTGTAGACTGCGGCGATACCTATGTTGCGGATTATACCGATAAGACGGAACATAATTATGACAAAAAGGTTATTCCGCCTACTTGCACCGAACACGGTTATACCGTTTACACTTGCCCCGACTGTGGCAAAGAGTATATCGGCGATTTAACCGACTGCGAAAAGCACAACTATAAGAAAACTGTAGTTCCACCCACTTGCACAGAAATGGGATACACAATATATACCTGTGAAAGCTGCGGCGATAGCTACAAGGCTGACTATGTGGACAAAGCTGCTCACGATTATACAAAGACTGCAACTGCTCCGACTTGCACGACTCTCGGATATACGGTGTATGAGTGCAAAAATTGTGATTATAAGTATATTAGCGATTACACCGATAAAATCAATCACAGCTATATTGCCGATGTAACCGAGCCTACTTGTACGGCTTCCGGATATACCGTCTACACTTGTGAAAACTGCGGTAAAACCTATACGGCAGATTACAAGGACATGACAGGACATAATCCGTCTGATTGGATAATTGACGAGCCTGCTACTATCGAACACGCAGGAGAAAAGTATATTGAGTGCTTGACCTGCGGTGAGGTGCTTTCAAGTGCAGCAATTCCGCAGCTTGTAGAAAAAGATCGCACGGACGAGGACGGCAATTCCAAAGTCGGGGATTTTTCTATCCTTGTAACCAACGCAAACGGGAAACCGATTTTTGACAGTGAAATCAGCATTGACATAAATGATAATGTAACTATCAAATTGCCAAGCGGCAGACTGCTTGATTATGCTGACCAAACCATTATAACTGCAATTAACACAGATTCACAGACACCAAAAGCTGAATTGCAAATTTTTATCTATGATGAAAACAATAATGCAGCAACGGGTAAAACAGATGAAAACGGACAGCTTAAAGTGCCGAACAATAAAACCTCTACGGGTGATAACAGCGGCACAGTCGGCAAAGATGACGAGGATAAGAAAAACACTTTTGTCGTAAAGGCTACCGACAAAATGAATGTCGTTATTCCGAATTGCGAGGTTTACATCGGCGAGAGCAACAATATCGTTGTAGATTTGCCGGAGGGAATTAAGCCGACAAGTGAATATCCCGTTATTATAACTGTTACCGACCAGCATGGACAGCCACAGCAGGGCGTTACGGTAATTGCCATCGGCAGCGCCGATTATATTGAGAAAGGCAAAACCGATATTTACGGAAAACTCACGCTTCCTACTGCTTCTGACGGATTTACAGATAAAGACGGAAAGGTTAATGTTGATAATATCAATGTTATTGTAAATGATGAACTTGGTCTTATTCCAAATGCTTATGTAAAGCATAATGAGGACGGCTCTATTTTTGTAACGCTACCGGACGGAAAAGTTGTAGGATATGACAACAGAACAACAGTAACCGTGCTTGACAGCATTGGAAAACCTATGGTTGAAATTTCTGTTACTGTGAATGATGTATCAGAAAAAACATATACGGCATTAACAGACGAAAACGGAAAAATGATTGTGCCGCCGCTTTCGGAGGATATTACTGATGAAAACGGCATCGGCAAGGTCAATGGGTATAATGTTGTTGTAACCGATGAAAAAGCACCAATCGCCAATGCGTTCATCACAATTTCAGAGGACGGCAGATTGTCTGTCAAACTTCCCGAAGCAAACAAGATTGACATCGAAAACAGAATCAGCGTTGTTGTAACCGATAACGAGGATAAGCCTGTTAATGGTATGACCGTTGTAATCTCTGAAACCGCAGCCGAGGGTGAAGCAAAAGCAGCGGTTGATGTTACGGACGAAAACGGCAGAGCAACCGTGCCGCCGACAAACATTGATGTTACCGATTTCAACGGCTACGGCGAAGTTGACGGATATATTGTAATCGTGAAAAATGCTGTCGGAGCTATTGAAAAGGCACATATCACGCATAATGCCGAAGTAAAAAATGAGGACGGCACAGTTAAATCGGCAGAAAACATTTCTGTTGAATTACCCGAAGGTGTAAAGTTTGATTATGCGAACAGAATTATCGTAACTGTATCAAACAAGGCGGGTAATACGGCTGTAAAGGATATGAGTGTTATTGTTTCCGAAAAAGCCGTTGAGGGTACGGAAACAAAATCTTTAACGGGAATTACCGATAAAGACGGAGTTATTATTCTTCCGCCGTCAAATGAGGGTGTAACGGATAAGGACGGAAAAACGGATATTTCCGAAACTATCCCCGGCAAGGATACCGATGGTGACGGTAAAGACGATACCGAGGAATCGAAAACCGTTTACAACATTACCGTTGAGGATACCAAAGACAAAATTGAAAATGCGTATATCGAAATAAAGGACGGCAAAATTACCGTTACGCTTCCCGATACGCATACGCTCACAACTTCAAATCAGACAACCGTAACCGTTCTTGATAATGAGAATAAAGGCGTTGCAAATGTTTCCGTAACCGTTACGGATAAAAACAAGTCAACTGCAACAAAATCTACCGACGCAAACGGCAAGGTTACACTCCCCGTTAAGTCAACGGGTGGCGGCTCGTCTTCCGGTGGTGGCGGTGGTCGTGGCGGCAGCAGCGGTGGCAGCTACATCAGTTCCAATATCACAAATATTACAGTAACTGACAAAAACAGCAAAACTGTATCTGTTTCAAAATCAACCGACAAGGACGGCAAAATCACGCTGACACTTCCGAATGGTGCAGATCTCACAGGTGATAACTACTACACCATTAAGGCAACCGACAATAAAGGCAATGCAAAGGCTGAAATTTCTATCGTTTTGAAAGATAAGAAAAATAACACAGCTAATGGCACAACGGATAAAAACGGTATGCTGATACTTCCCGGAAGCAAACACAAGGCATATATTATGGGATACCCGGATGGTTCATTCAGACCTGACGGCGATATGTCCCGTGCTGAAGCTGCGGCAATCTTTGCACGTCTTATCGCGGATAAGAAAAATGAGTCTGTGAAAGGAACGCCTTCATTTAAGGACACACCGAACAACGAATGGTATTCTGCTTTTGTTGGTTATCTTGAAAAATATAATATCATAAGCGGATATGAAGACGGCACATTCCGTCCGGATGAATCAATTACACGAGCAGAATTCGTTACAATCGCAGTTCGCTATTATTCGTTATTTAATGAGGTAAAATCAGTATCGAATACGACAAAATACAATGACCTTTCAAATAACTACTGGGCAATTAAGAATATAAGCTATGCAACAAGTGAGAAATGGCTCAATGGTTATTCCGATGGATCATTCAGACCTGATATTGTCGTTACACGAGCTGAGGTTGTGACGATTATTAACCGTGCAACGGGACGCAATGCCGATACAGAATTTATCAACAAAAATCTGACTGTTCTCAACAGATTTACAGATGTTAAGAACAATTCCCACTGGGCAGCATATGACATTTTTGAAGCATCAAATGATCATACCGGAATAACCAGCGGTTCAAACGAAATCTGGAGTAAATAAATTGGTGTGAGGGAGTCGCAAAATCGGCTCCCTCATTACAGAAAGGAAAAATCATGAGAAATATAATAAACAGATTAATATTAGCATTGCTTATACTGACTTGTATCAGCAGTGTTGCCATCCCGGTGTATGCGGACACAGACGGTACGGAGTTACAGGCTGTCGAGCCGCAGAAACTGGAGATACAGCTTGGTCAAAGCTGGGCCGGCGTCGAGTTTACATTAAAAACCGATGCAGGTATGTACCCAAATGCAATTCCTGTTGATGAAACCGGTGTACTGAAATTAGAAATCGGCGGCAGCAAAAGTTATGTTCTTTCATGCTTACAGTCATCTATTGATATTCCCGATCCGGATAACAATACCCCTGCCACACTGATGACTTTAACGCACGATAAGCAAAACGCTGCTGCATCCGAGGAAAAAGACACCAAACAGTCTGAAACGATTCCGGTAACGCAGATAGTTTTTCTTGCGGTTGGAATCGTCCTTGCGATAAGCGCTTTGGTGGCTATTCATATTGCTTCAAAACGCAATAGCTCAGATGACGACGATGAAGAAGATGATGATGAATAATCTCTCAGACTGAAATAAAAAAGCAAAAATATTACTTATGGTAATATTTAATAAAATAATTAAAATAAATATTACTATAAGGGTTGACAATGGGGCTATTCTGTGGTATACTATAACCGTGGCAGGGGTTTGTATCCAGGCTTTCGGTTCTTCGGGAGATTCCCGGAGGCAGACTTAGATATAAGGAACCGTTACGGAGAAGCATAGTGAGCAATCCATAATGATACAGCCCCTAACAATTGAATATGTAGCCGAAAGGCTGCTTAAATACTTACAGAGTCAAACGCCGAGTGAGACACCAATATATCGGCACTTTGATTCTGTATGCCTATTTTTGCAGACTTTCGGCTTTTTTTATTGCATATCAGAGCCAAAACATTTAATGATTGGAGGAAAACAACATGAAGAAAAAAAGAAAGGGAATCACCGGCGGCATTCACCGCTGCCCGTATTGCGGCAGTCCTGTTACCTACAGAAGTGCTGATGGTATCTATAAAGATAACAGCCGCGGAACAATGCTCTATGTATGTTCACATTACCCGGAATGCGACGCATATGTGCGCGTTCATACAGGAACAAATATTCCGGTGGGAACAATGGCGGACCGAAAGCTTCGTAAGCTCAGAAATGAGGCACACAAACATTTTTCAAAACTGATCCGCGATGACTATATGACCAAGCAGGAGGCATATCAGTGGCTTGCCGGTTTGCTCGGTGCACCACAGCGGGAAGCTCATATCGGATATTTGAGTGAGTATTATTGCAATATTGTCATTGAGGAAAGCAAAAAGGAATATGAACGCTATTTAAGAAAAAAGCGTGAAAGAAAAAATTTTGAAAGGAGCGCGTTGGCATCATGACATTAACGAAAGAAATGCAAAAGAAAGTCGAAGAAAATATGGGACTTGTCGGTAAAGTTATAAGCGATAAAATTCACGGCTTGGATACTCCGAACTTTTATTCTTATGACGATCTGTTTCAAATCGGCTGTATCGGTTTATGCAAGGCTGCTTACAGCGATTGCGGCGGAACGTTCTCTACATATGCGTATAGACTCATCTGGAATGAAATTTGCGACGCTCTGCGCTATGGAGTGAAAAAATCCAAAGCGGAACAATTGCTTGAGGATATCAACAGTATTCGAGCTGAAGAAACTGCTGCTCCATCGTTTGAAACGCAGGTTGAATGCATCGAAACAATAAATAAAATAAAAAAGGGCGCACCCACCGGTATTGCAAAAGGAATTGACGCACTGATGATGTCTGTTGTAGGAGGATATTCGTGCAAGGAAATCGGCAAAAAACTTCATATGCGGACAAATATTGTAACAGCACAGATGTCAAAAGCACGCAAGTATCTGCGTAAAATTCCTGAGCTTAACGACTTATACTTCGCCGGTGATGCTGTATGAGAAAAAAGAGATTTATAATACCGGGATTGATTCTGTTTGTTATCGTACTGGCATTCAAGCATGTCCTTTTTATCGGATATGTTCCGAGTGAGTCTATGGAACCGACACTGAAAGCCGGAAGCTACATTATTGGCAGCAGAATTTATGGTGAACTGAAAACCGGAGATATTATAATATTTGAGCATGATGGAAAAATGCTTGTCAAACGCATAGCGGCAACAGAAGGAGAGCGGATCACCGAAAACGGATTTACTTATATTGTTCCCAAAGGCAGTTATTTTGTCATGGGTGACAATCGGAATAATTTGTTTGATTCACGATATTGGGCAGAACCGTATGTTTATAAAGATAAAGTTAATGCAAAAGTGTTGTTATATTGATTGAAAAAGAAATAGTTGCATATTAAGTGTTTTATCCGAAATAATTTATAAAGTATTAGGACATGTATGTTATTGAAAGTATTACTTTCATATTCTTTTGCTATCTGAGTTTTACACATGCGTATAAAACTCATCTTTTAAATTATAAAATATATTTACAATATCAGATAATATTGATATATATAAGATAGTGGGAGATATGGTAGTGTAAAGTAGCATATGAAAAAAAGTATGCGAAAATCTACCATCACCCTTGACAGCTTAGGAAAAACAATGCTTAAAATATCGTGCCGACGGTGAGAAATTATGCATTGTCATCATTGGTTAATCCGATTACTTGAGTAATATCAAAATTGAGAGAATTATCCTTGTTTAAGGCAAACTGCTGTGCAGCTAACGGATAAGCCGGCTATCCGTCAGCGATAAACTTAAATGTTTTTGGGAGCTTCACAATATTCTTAAAAGCCATACGCATAGCTAAAATACAAGCTCCGACACCGCGGTTATCGGAAACTCTGTAACCGATGATTGAGCGGGAAACAGCGTCCCTAATGAGCCGGAGATAACCTTTAATACCTTTAACTTTTATGTATGTTTCATCAGCGACAAATGTGTCGGATTTGGGATAATTAAAATTATCCACAAAAGGATTGACAAGCAATGCGGCTGTTTTAGCATAGTTTGCGACCATAGTATGAGATATACGGATATTGTGAATATCACGCAAAGCCTGTGTGGTTTTTCTTAAAGATAAACCGAGATTGACATGATACGTAAGGCACAAACCCATAATATGAGCGCTTTGTTTTCTGAAACGCAGAGAAGAAGCATTTTTAGGCAATGAACTAATGTCCATTTTGAAAAAGTCAATGTTGAATTCTCTGTATAGGTAATGGAGCTTGTATTTGTTTTTGCCGTACGGCTCATCAAGGTCTTGTTTCTTAACCTTTTTGAGGTTTTGAAGGTAATATGAGCATTTCTTGTTGACGCATTTGTGAACAGTAAAATGCTTGCGGCCTTTCTTGGGAACAAGAATATGATTGCAATAAGGACAGCGAAGAGAGTACGGTTTTGCAAATCTTGACTCTTCCGGACTAAACTTGTTTAAGCATACTTTGCAAAAAAGCTGACCTTTGGAACCGTTGTTTTTATAAAGATATTCCTTGGGAGCATTGCAACAGGGGCAAACGGTATCATCGAATATGTCGCAGGGTTTACGGCTGTTAACCGGCTTAATATCGACACCGTATCTTGCTTTGATGTAAGGTATGTAATCGGAGTAATGCCATACTTCGTGCTTTATGATACGCGGTGGTTTATCGATTTTGAATTTTTGATATTCGGGCGAATGCGAATCATCAAAAGCAAATTGCTTCAATGGTATAAATTTGCAGATAAATTTAAAAAGAAATAAAATTATTTGCAAAAGGTATTGATTTTGTACAAGTAAATAGTGTATAATAGAGTTCATAGCAATAGTCTCCTTTTGGACTGTTCACTTAATTGTAGTGTTAGCAACTCAATTATACAGCAAAAGGGAGGTTATTGCTATATTTTTATGCAAAAATCGTGAAACTTCCCTAAAATCAAGGTTTTAACGAGAGTTAAAATATATAAAACGGGGTGTCTATTTGACACTACCAAACTATATAAAGGAGAGAAAATAAATGAAATTTAAAAGGCTATTATCTTTTTTTGTTGTGGCTGCGGTAGCTGCAACAACAATAACAATTCCGGCGGCAGCGGATTCTGCATCTGCTCCGACAGTACTGTTCTCTGATGATTTTGATAGCAGGTATGAAAACGGTATAATATCAAAACATGCGGGTAATGATTACACAAATCTTACAGGAACAGATTTTGAAACAAGCAATGCTATTGGGGTAAGCAGTGATTCGAGTTATTATTATCCTAATGAAATGGAAAATGTGGGTGACGGCGATAAAACTTTTGTTCTTAAAGACAATGCCGGCATAGGTTCAGGCAAAGTGCTTAATGTGACCACGCAGGCGGGACTTAATTCGTGTTCTTGGATGATAAAGAATTCCGGAATAAATGCAGAGAATATCAGAGGCAAAGAACTTACTTTTGCTACGAATTTTATGATACCGGCCGATAATGGGTATATTAGAGGTAACGGAGTCTTTGTTTATCTTGATAATCTTGGTAATGCGACTGAAGACGGTACCGGACAAATTATGCCCTCTACCAGATATCAATTTGGACAAAGCCTGGATTGGCAATCTAACGAGAGTGCTGATTTTAAGAGTAAAATCCTTCTTGGAATAGAAACGGAAGGCTATGATAAGACACCGTGCGTTTTTGCATTCGGCGAAAAATTAGCGGATATAGAGGTGGGAAAGACATATAGCTACAAACTGATTCTTACCCTGAACGGTGACGGCGGTTATATTGCAAAGGCAAAGATTAACGGAGTAATTCATGAGCTTTCCGGCGCAAATCTTCCGACGGTTGATAAGATGACAGGGTATCAGTTTGCCATGATTGGCGAAAAAGCCAATCCATATATAATTTCGGCTAGCGTTGAAGAAAATAGCAAATATCAGAATGATAAAACCATTGCACTGCTTGATGATCTTTGCTTTACGGCGTCTGAACCTGCTCCAGAGAGTGATACGCTATTTTCTGATGATTTCAGTGGTTATACAGGAGAGTATATAGCTAAAGCAGAGCAAAATAAACTTGAGTATTATGACACCAATTCATTTATTGTTCGTAATAATGTTGCATCGGGACAATGGAAAGCTAAAATAAACGATGTAGATACAGTTGTGGTGTCAAGAAGCGAACATCCCGAGCGTATTGCAAAATTGGTAGACAGTGTATTCGGTTCGTCGAAAGGAAAGTCATTACAGCTTACATCGCAGGGACTTGTGGTAAACGGTTCGATATATAAGCGTTCAAATATTACAGAAACAAAAATTGGCGGTAAAGCACTTGTGTTCAGCGCAAAATTCATGATTCCGTCAAAGGGTATGTATAACAGAGGTGTCGGCTTTGCGGCAGGACTTTCACCCGCAAATTCAGACGGAACTGCACCGGATGCGGTGTGTACTGATGTAAATCATCAGATAAGTGAGAATTATCTTAAAAATAAGTATAAATTGTTTTCTGCGCAAGGTACAAAATTCAGTGTATTCGGAAAAGAGATAGACAATCTGGAAATTGATACAGAGTATAACTTTACACTAAAAATGATACCGGATGAAAATAATTCTGAATATCGTGTGTTTGCAAAACTGAATGATTATGAAGTAGAGGTGTTTTCCAATGATACACCCACAGTGAATGAAATGAAAGTTTTTAAATATGCATATATTGCACTTCATAATCACGGTTGGTATACCTATGCAAACAGTGAAAAGAATGCAGACGGCACATCAAAATATGCAAGTGATAAGCCGCTTGTATACATGGATGATATAAAGCTCGAAAGCAAGGAGAAAAATGAAGTAATAGTACCTGATGTAGCAAGTGAAGAAGAATATCGACTGTTTGGTGACGATTTTTCTGATTATAATCAGGAGCAGAAATATATCTTGCAGGCTCAGACGGATACGATAGATGAGTATAAAAGCGATTATTTTGTTCTTGCAAAGAATGCGCAGTCGATAAAATCCGATCAAGAAAGTTTCCCGGGATGTGTTAGTTCGGGAAGCGTTGAGAGAGCGGCAAAAGTATCAAAAATAAGCGGATTTGGAGACGGAAATTCACTTCAGTTGCAGTCGCAGGGAATTTTGTATAATGCCTCTATGTGGAAAAACTCCAATATAACATATGAAAGAATAAAAGGACAAACTTTAGTTTTCAAAACCGAATTTATGATTCCATCCAACGGAGAATGGAATAACGGAACGGTGGCAGCAATCGCGTTTGGCGGTAAAAGCGAAAACTCGCAAAATCAGCCAGACTCTGTGCTTGTTTCATCGGATTTTCTTTTAAAAAATATAAATTCCGAAAATATGCTTGCCGGAATAGGTGTTTGTGATGATTATAGGCGGAGACTTTTGGTGTTCGGAGAAAACATTTCAGAGCTTGAAAATGATAAAAATTACAGTCTTACCGTGACCATGACTCCAAAAGATAATGCAGGATATACTGTTAGTGTAAAGCTTAATGATGATTTAAAAACTCTTGATGGAACGGGAGTGCCGACTCAGGAAGAAGTTGGAAATTATTCGTATGCTGCGATTATAAATCATAGTAACAGATGGAACACAAGTTCTTCTTATACAGCCGATAATCCGTATCCCAATGATAAGGATCTGATTTATTTTGATAATATATCGCTTGATATTGAACCGACATACTTTGTATCAGTAAGCGGAGATAATTCAAATGACGGAAGTGCGGAGGCTCCGTTCAAAACGGTAAAGCGAGCATTGTCTATGGCGCGGAATGGCGGTAATATGACTGTAATTGCTAAAAATGATATAACAGTTAAAAATATGCCGGAATTGCAAAAAGGCAGAATAACCATTGCCGGAAAAAGCTCCGGAGTAAAGATTAAGCTTGCTGAAAATTTTGAGTGCAGCTCAAGTGTCCGTTTGGATAATCTTACTATTGACGGCAATAATATTTTTGCAAACGGACATAATCTTGAGTTAACCGACAAAGTAATGTCACTCGGAAGATTAACTGTTTACGGGGGCGGAAATGGAAAAAACTTGGTCGGAGATACCAAGGTTAATCTGTATGGCGGTATGTATAACCGAGTTTATGGCGGCGGTTATACTGCAAAAACAGATGGGAACACATATGTAGTGTTTGGCGGGAACTGTAACACCGGAGACGGTATAGATGACGGAAAGTCAAACATTTCTCCGTGCTATGTATTCGGCGGCGGCAACGGAGCGGCAGTATCGGGTAAAACAAACATCACGCTTTCGGGAGATGCGGTCGCAAAATACATTGTAGGAAGCGGAGAGGGCAGCTTAGGAACAGTAGGGGTATCAACAAATATAAATATTACCGGCGGAAAGGTAATGAATGTTTATGGTGGTTCGTCGGGAGCTGCCCCTGTGCTTTACTGCGATACGAATGTAATTATTACAGGTGGTGTTGCGGAAGCTTTATTTGGCGGCTCAGAGGGAACAAATTTAAACGGCAATACTACGGTGTATCTTTTTGGCGGAGAAGTTACAAGACGAGTATTCTCCGGTTGCTATAACGGAACGAGCGGTGCGTTTTTTATTTCATTTAATTCATCTAACCATGTAAACGGATTTACAAGTATTGTGCTGAACAATTCGGTCAAGCTTGCTACACATGCATCCTCTTTTGCAAATGCGGGTGTGTTTGCCGGCAGCCGACTCGGCAGCAGAAACAGCAATGAAACAAATTCACTTGTTTTTCTTGATAACTGTTATGAAAGCAAGAAATCGGTTATCGGAGATAAATCCGGTTGGAGCAGTACGTTTAAGAGCTTTGAAACATATACCGTAAAGAGCGGAGAGGGCGGCACTGCCGGATTTGTGGGAAAGGGAATCCTTGAAGTGAAACCGGATTGCGGTATGGCTGCATCGATTAACGGAAAGACATACGAAAATGAAAAGGTTAATATTTCTGAGGGCGTAACCGAAGTGAAGTTTATAAAGAATTTTACTATAGATAGTGTTACAAAGGATAAGGAGAACGGAAGAATTACGGTTTGTTACACATTTAACAACTGTTTTGCTAAACAAAACCCGATGCTGTACTCGGCATTTTATAAAAAATTGTCTGATGGGAAACTTGAACTTTTAAATGTAAAAACCGGAACAGGTCCGGGGGAAAATATTCTTACTGTTGAAATTAAGGATAATATAACAGAGGATGAAACATATATAATAAAAGAATTTTTTTTGGATGAAAAACTGACACCTTTGACTTATGTATATGAAAAAGTATATTAAAAATGCAGTTCGCACATTTGAGCGAACTGCATTTTTCAGATGCTGCTGTTTTCTTTTCTGTATTGAGAAGGGCGAATACCCTTTTCACGCATAAAAACATTCGAAAAATAGTATTCATCAGCAAAATTCAGCAAATAAGAAATTTGCTTTATTGATAATGTTGTTGTCTTCAGCAGGGTTTCTGCCTGCATTATCTTTCTGCTAAGAAAATACTGGTATGGAGTCATACTGTAGTGTTGCTTAAACACTCTTATTATTTGTGACTGCGAAAGATGAAAAGCGGCACAAAGCTCATCAGAGTTGAATTTGGAGCTTATACTTGTTTTATCCAAATAATCGCGTATTTTTTGCGGAAGCAATCGTTCCTTTTGTGTTACATGATTGTGCATTTTTATAAAAATCTCATTTAATATCAATATACATTCTTTTTTGTATGTGACCGAGTTCTTCTTTGCGATTTCGAGAATACGATTAAGCTCATATCTTATGTCAAGTCCCTTGAAGAGAATTTTGTCACTGAGATCATATCCGCTTATCATGTTGTCTACCAGCGAACCGTAGACATTTACAAACACCTTTTGCCACGGATTCTCTTTGTTGGAATAATAGTGGTGCGTTACCCTTCCGTGGAGAAAATATGTATCGCCCTCGGTTACTGAATAGGTTTTGTTGCCTACTTTTATAACACCCGAACCGCTTTCGACATATTCTATACAGGATATCTCTGAGGACGGTGGACGAAAAACAGAATAGTTCTTGTCGGGAAAGGTTCTTCCACAGATTTGGAAACGAATTACATTTTTTAATTCTCGCGTTTGATAAAATATGTATATTTCTTCCTTCATGCGCATATACCTCATTATTTGCGTTGAATAAAACATTGTTTTTTTAAAATTATAACAGTAAAATATAATTAAGTCAAGAGCCTTTTTGGTTTATTTTTTAAATTTACATTATTACAGTATATTCAGGAGGATGATTTATGAACATAAGACCTGCGGCAGTGCCTCTTGTTACGGTAGATCCATATTTTTCAATATGGTCGTGTAACGATTATTTGCATGATGATACGACAAGAAACTGGACAGAAAAGCCAAACCCAATTATGGTCGGAATAAATGTTTGTGATAAATTTTATTCGATGGGAGCAACCTCCGATGATTTTGTTCAGGCAGGACATAAAATGAGACAAACATGGCTTGAGGTAAGACCGCTCAGCACAATATATAAATTTGAAAACGAATTCGCGGAGGTTGTATTAACATTTGTGACACCATTGCTTATTGACAGACCGAAAATATTTTCAAGACCTGTCAGTTATGTCGAGTATGAAATTAAAAGAAAATGCGAAGAGGACAAAAAAATAGAATTTGTTTTCGGTATAAATTCAAGGTGCTGTGTGGGAAATGCGCAGGCAGATGTAACCTTCAGACAGACAGAGTTTTCATTGTGTTGCGGCAATATAATTCAAAAGCCGCTCTCGGAAACGGGGGACATGGTAGGAATAAACTGGGGATACCTTCACTTGTGCGATAAAGATGCTTTTGCGGCAATATGTGATAACGAAGAAGGACCTTTCTGCTGCCACATAAAAAAGGTATCCGTGGATGAAACATATAACGCATACAGCAATATGCCTTACATAACTGTTATGAAATCCGAGATGTCGGGCGTGATTACTCTTGCATACGATGAGATAAAAACTATGGAATATTTCGGAGAAACGAAACAGGAGTATTTTAACAGATTTATTCCTGATTTTGACTTGATGATTTCTGCGGCGAAAGAAGAATATTGGGAAATAAAAAAACACTGTGATGAGTTTGATGATAAACTTCTTAACGAAGCTGCGAATTTCGGAGAAAATTACGGGGCGATAATTTCTTTGGCATATAGACAGGCTGTAGCCGCACATAAACTCGGTTGCGATGATAATAATGATTTAATATTTTTGTCAAAAGAGTGTGAATCAAATGGTTGTATGGGAACAATAGATCTTACTTATCCGTCAATGCCGCTGTTCCTGAAATACAATCCTGACCTTGTAGAGGCAATGCTACGGCCGATAGTAAAATACGCTAAATCAAAAGAATGGCCATATAGCTTTGTGCCGCATGATGTAGGCAGATACCCGATTGCCAACGGACAGTGGTACGGTAAAAATGATGATTTGGAAAAACAACTTTCAAGTCAGATGCCTATAGAGGAAACGGGGAATATGCTTTTGTGTCTGGCCGCTGTGAAAAAGTATTCTGAGAGTACACCGCGATTGTTTGAGGAAAATACGGAATTGATGAAAACATGGGCGGACTATCTTGCGAAATACGGTTATGACCCGGGTATGCAGCTTTGTACCGATGATTTTGCCGGACAGTCGAGCCATAACTGTAATTTGAGCCTTAAAGCAATACTGGGTATAGCATCATATTCGTATTTGTCAGGCGACGATGCATATATGCAAAAGGCGGATGAATATGCGAAAAAATGGGAAAAAGAAGCAAAAGCACTGCACGGTGCAACACGGCTATCATTTGACGAGCCGGACAGTTGGAGCATTAAGTATAACATGGTTTGGGACAGCATATTGGGCTTTAATATTTTTTCAGACGAAGTAAAAAAAGCAGAGATTAAACTGTATAAGTCAAAAATGAACCGTTACGGTGTTCCTCTTGATTCGCGAGCGGACTACACAAAGCTCGATTGGCTTATGTGGTCAACACGTCTGACAGAGGATAAGGAATATTTCCTTAAGGTCTCTGAGTGTATTGTAAACATGATAAACGAGACTGCGGACAGGGTGCCGCTTACAGACTGGTATTATTCGTCAACAGCAGCACATATTGCGTTCCAGAATCGTTCGGTAGTAGGAGGAGTATTTATTACCCTTATTTAATCAGAGAAAAAATAAAAAATTATATTTATATATGTATTCGTATTGTCACAGAGGTTGAGTTGGCGAATACAAAACAGAAAGGATGTTTTATAAAATGAAGAAATTTGTAAGTATTTTAGTGGCATCGGCTTTAGCGTTTTCTGTTTCTGCTTGCGGAAACGGCAAAAGAACGGCAACGGGCGAAGACCCAAACACGGTTCCGAAAGAACCGTATGAGATTCAGTGGTATATTAAGTATACGCCTCAAAAGGATACCGATCTTGTTGAGGAAGAACTCAACAAGTACTTGAAGGACAAAATAAACGCAACGGTAAATATGGTTATGCTTGATCCCGGCCAGTATAATGAAAAGGTTTCAACTATGATAAAGGCAGGTGAATACTTTGACCTCGCTTTTGCATCAATTTCCGCACTTGATTATCTTTCAAACGCGGTTTCCGGAGCCTTTGCTCCTCTTACCGACTATAAGGATACATATTTGAAGGATGTTTTTGAATTGCTTCCGCAGGAAATGGTTGATGCATCAACTGTCAACGGTGAAATTTATGCAATTCCAACCTATAAGGAGATTGTAACGCAGCATGGTTGGATTTACAGAAAGGATATAGCCGAAAAGTATAATATAGATATGACAAAATATAAGACGTTGGAGGACTTTAAGCCTGTCGCTGAGATGCTTAAAAATAATGAACCGAGTATAGATTATCCGATTGATTGGGATAAAAGTTCATATGGGATAAGTGATATGTACAATACTCCTGCACTTGTGTGCCCGCTTGAAAACCTTAGGGTACTTGGAATAGAAAGCACAGAGCAGGGTGGCGATCCGACAAAGATAATTCTTGACAGAGAAAGAAGGACAAACAACAGCAAGCGTGAGTATGAGGCAGTGCGGGATTATTACAAATCCGGTCTTGTAAAGGGCGATGTTGCAACGGCAAGTGATTTGCAGGCAAGATTTAACTCCGGTAAAACATTTGCATATTTTACCGGGCTGAAACCGGGAAAAGCAGAGGAAATGCAGTCGCAGTGCCAGTATCCGATTGCACAGGCGGAAATATCAGATGTATACATGGATGCGTTGCCGGGACTCGGCTCGCTACAGGTCATTTCAACAACCTCTAAAAATCCTGAAAGAACCGCACGCTTTCTTAACCTTTTAAATACAGATCCTGTGGTAAAAAATCTGGTGGTTTATGGAATTGAGGGTAAGCATTATAAAAAAACCGGTGAAAATACGGTTGAACTTATGGATAACTCGGGCTACAGTATGGCGGGTAATACATGGGCGCTCGGAAATGTGTTCATAGATTACCTTAAATCAACAGATGATCCTGAAAAACTCACTAAACTCAAAGAGTTTAATGAGATGGGAAAGGTTAGAGAAGGTACAGGGTTTGTGTTTGATTCATCATCGGTTTCGCATTTGATACCACAAATTATAGATGCGATGAAGCCTTACGGAAATATTGGTGCATACGGTTCTGTTGATATCGATTATGACACAGAGATGGAAAAATATTATTCTGCTCTTGAAAAAACGCCGATAAAGCAAGTACAGGAAGAAATGCAGAAACAATATAACGAGTTTTTGAAAAACAAGTAATAAAATAAGTAGGAGTGAACAACATTGAAATCAGCAACCAAAGCAAAAGCCGAAAAAAGAAGCTTTGCGGCAACAGTAAAAAAGCAAAGCGCATTATATATTATGCTTATTCCGGGTATTTTGTACCTTATTTTGTTTAATTATCTTCCTATGTTCGGAATGATTCTGTCGTTCAAAAAGATAAACTTCAGAGATGGTATACTTGGCTCGGCGTGGTGCGGACTGGATAATTTCAGATATGCATTATCCTCGCCGTCGCTTATAACTGCCCTTAAGAATACGCTTTTGTATAATATTGTGTTCTTATTTATAGGGATGGTATTGTCTATACTTCTTGCAATTATGCTTGATCTGATTTGGGGAAAGCTTAGCAAGAAGGTATATCAGACTATAATGATAATGCCGCATTTTTTATCGTGGGTTATAGTCAGCTATCTTGTGTTTGGTTTTCTGGGGATAGAATCGGGTATAATGAACAATACGGTTCTGCCGTTTTTGGGGATGGATAAAATTAACTGGTATATGGAATCCAAGTATTGGCCGATAATACTGATTATTGTATATTTTTGGAAAAGCTGGGGCTATAGCTCAATAATATATACATCAGCGTTGTCGGGCGTGGATGTGCAGCTTTATGAAGCGGCAGACATAGATGGAGCCACCATATCGCAAAAACTTTGGAACATAACGCTTCCTGCCATAAAACCAATAATATCAATGATGATTATTTTAAAGGTAGGCGCAATTTTGAGCACAGACATGGGTTTGTTTTATCAGATCCCGCTTAACACACCACAGTTGTATAATACCACAAACGTTGTATCAACATACACATACAATCTGATGACAGGGTCAGGGGCAAATACACTTGGAATGGCATCTGCAACATCAATGCTTAACTCTCTTGTGGGATTTGTACTTATAATCATATCCAATAAAATAGTTAAAAAACTTGACTCTGACGGTGGAATCTTTTAGAAGGAGGAAATACACAAATGAGTGTTAAAAACAAATCGCTTAATATAATTCTTCATTTTTTCTTTATAATATTTTGCATACTGTGCATAATACCTGTTCTTATGGCGCTGAGCGCCTCATTCAGCTCGGAGGCATCGATTGTTTCGCACGGCTACAGCATTTTGCCAAAGGAGATCTCTCTTGATGGTTATCGGTATGTATTCAGTTCCGGTTATTCGATATTGTCAACCTATGCGGTTACGATTATTACGGTTTTGATTGGCGTGGTTTTCGGCGTTCTTGCAACTGCGATGTACGGCTATGTAATATCAAGAAAGGATTTTAAACACGGAAAGTTTTTTCTGATATTTGTGTTTTTTACCCAGCTGTTCAGCGGTGGAATGGTTGCAATATATATAATAAATACTCAGGTGCTTCATCTGTCCAACACACTTGTAATACTTATAGTAGCGTGTGCATTTTCATCATGGAATGTTTTGGTGCTAAAATCGTTTTTCAGATCATCTGTACCGTTTTCGATAATAGAAGCGGGAACTATAGACGGAGCGAACGAGTATAAAATATTTTTCCAGCTTGTAATGCCTATTTCACTTCCGGGTATTGCGACTATTGCACTTTTTATAACACTTGACAAATGGAACGACTGGATGACACCCATGCTTTATATAACAGACAAAAGACTTTATACATTGTCATTCCTTCTTCAGACAATGCTGACAAATATTCAGCAAATGCTTGAGGATGCACAAAGTGCGGGAGTAGCAAGCAATATGGAAAAAATACCATCAGAAAGTGCGAGAATGGCTTTGTGTATGGTTGCATTGGGACCGATGCTTGTTATCTATCCATTCTTTCAAAAATACTTTATACAAGGAATGACGATAGGTAGCGTTAAAGAATAAAAAACAAAACTATATAAAGGAGAGAAAATAAATGAAATTTAAAAGGCTATTATCTTTTTTTGTTGTGGCTGCGGTAGCTGCAACAACAATAACAATTCCGGCGGCAGCGGATTCTGCATCTGCTCCGACAGTACTGTTCTCTGATGATTTTGATAGCAGGTATGAAAACGGTATAATATCAAAACATGCGGGTAATGATTACACAAATCTTACAGGAACAGATTTTGAAACAAGCAATGCTATTGGGGTAAGCAGTGATTCGAGTTATTATTATCCTAATGAAATGGAAAATGTGGGTGACGGCGATAAAACTTTTGTTCTTAAAGACAATGCCGGCATAGGTTCAGGCAAAGTGCTTAATGTGACCACGCAGGCGGGACTTAATTCGTGTTCTTGGATGATAAAGAATTCCGGAATAAATGCAGAGAATATCAGAGGCAAAGAACTTACTTTTGCTACGAATTTTATGATACCGGCCGATAATGGGTATATTAGAGGTAACGGAGTCTTTGTTTATCTTGATAATCTTGGTAATGCGACTGAAGACGGTACCGGACAAATTATGCCCTCTACCAGATATCAATTTGGACAAAGCCTGGATTGGCAATCTAACGAGAGTGCTGATTTTAAGAGTAAAATCCTTCTTGGAATAGAAACGGAAGGCTATGATAAGACACCGTGCGTTTTTGCATTCGGCGAAAAATTAGCGGATATAGAGGTGGGAAAGACATATAGCTACAAACTGATTCTTACCCTGAACGGTGACGGCGGTTATATTGCAAAGGCAAAGATTAACGGAGTAATTCATGAGCTTTCCGGCGCAAATCTTCCGACGGTTGATAAGATGACAGGGTATCAGTTTGCCATGATTGGCGAAAAAGCCAATCCATATATAATTTCGGCTAGCGTTGCAGAGGGTACAAAATATCAGAATGATAAAACCATAGCGCTGCTTGATGATCTTTGCTTTACGGCGTCTGAACCTGCTTCGGAGAGTGATACATTCTATTCAGATGATTTCAGTGGTTATACAGGAGAGTATATAGTTAAAGCGGAGAAAAACGAGATTGGGTACTATAACACAGAAAATTATACTCTTCACAACAGTGTAAATTCGGAAAATTATATGGCGAATAATGAGGAAAAAATATCAGCAGGAGATGCAAGTCATATAGCGAAACTTGTGGATAGTAAGTTTGCTTCATCAAGTGGAAAGACGCTTCAGCTGACTTCACAGGGAATAGTTACATATGGCTCTATGTATAAGCTTTCGAACATAACCGAAGATAAAATTAAAAATAAGGCGCTTGTGTTCAATGCAAAATTCAAAATTCCGTCAGACGGTATTTATAACAGAGGAGTCGGCTTTGCGGCAGGTCTTTCGCCCGTGAATTCAGATGGAACTGCACCGGATGCAGTATGCGCAAGCCGAGATTTTCAAATATACGAGAATCATTTAAAAAATAGATACAAATTTTTTGCAGCAAACGGACTTGATTTCTATGTGTTTGGAGAAAAACAGTGGGAATTGCAAAAGGGTATGGAGTATAGCTATACATTAAAGCTTTATCCAAACGGCGACGGAACATATAAAGCTGCGGCAACACTCAATGATGACGAGGTTCTGGTAGAGTCTTCAAACATTCCGACCCAAGCGGAGATCAAAGATTATAAATACAGTTTTATCGCTCTTCATAATCACGGATGGAATACATATGCCGGCAGTTTAGTTGACGGCACTTCAAACTACACAAGCAATCAACCTCTTGTTTATATAGACGATATATCTCTTGAAAGAAAGAATCCGAGTGAGGTTGCAATGCCGAAAGCGGATGAACCTTTGACCGATGAAGAGCTTGGCGCCTATGGACTGTTTAATGCCGATTTTGAAGATTATTCGGCAGAGTATGTAAAAAAAGCTACAAGTGATGAACTTGCGCAGTATGAGAAAAACAGCTTTGTATTGAATAACGGCGCTAAAACCGTAGTACCGGGTAAGTATGGTGAGCTTGACGGAAATGACGGAAGAATAGAAGAGGGCGATATTTCTAAATTATTTAAGATAGTGAAGAATGGCGGTTTTGGAAGCGGAACAAATTATTTAAGCATTCAGTCTCAGGGCTTGATTGCAGGCGGCACAATGTGGACACGTTCAAATATTACCCCTGCAAGAATAAACAATAAAACACTTAAATTCAATGCGAAGTTTAAAATCCCCTCCGACGGCAAGTGGGGCAATGGTCGCGGTGCAGCCATTATATTTGCGGATGCGGCTGCAGACGGAACAAAGCCGAATGGAGCTATCGGCAGTGTGGATATGAATGTGAATGATTTGAATTCCAAGTACTCTCTTGCTACGGTGTTCTACTACGATGGAGCGGCTAAACTCGGGGTATTCGGCGAAAATATTGGTGATGTTGAAATCGGCAAGGTGTATGAGGTAACAGTAACGATGGTTCCGAATGCCGAAGGAAAGTATACAGTTACGGCAAAGCTCAACGATACCGAAAAGGTTCTTGAGGGTAAGAAAATAGTAGACGGTGTTGAGACTGAAACAGTGCCGACAATGTCTGAACTTAAGAATTATGCATTTATCGGAGTTGTAGGCCATACAGTCGCATATAACACAATTGCAACTTCCGACACCGAAACCGGTAAATATTTAAAGGATAAAGATCTTATTTGGTTTGACGATATTTCATTAAAGCGTGCAAACAATTTTGTACTTGATGAAACAAAGGACATAAACGGAATAAGCGACTTGACCTCTGACGGCGAGATTGACATGGCCAAAAAATATATTACACTCAATCTCGGTGAGAATATAGCCCGGGTAGACTTATCCAAGATAACGATTGATAACGGTGCAACGGTTATGGCAGCAGAAATAGATTCGACAGATTCCAAAAAATTAAAGCTTGTATTTGACGGACTTAACCTCAATACAGCTTATAAGATAAGAGTTGCGGGAGTTGTAAACCCGCTCGGAATTGAGTATTCGCAGGAGTTTTCGCTTCGCACATCAGCCGGAATTGATGTAAATTATGCAAATATAAAGCTTGAAGACGGAGTAGATGGCAAAAAGAAGGTAACTGTGCCGGTTGCGAAGGCGGCGGGTGTTGCGGAAACAGTGAAACCTGCAATTATCGTTTCTGTTTATGATGAAAGTGTTACGGATGAACCTATGCTCAAAAAATCATATGTAAAAGAGGATGAAGTAACAACACAGACAAGTATAGAAATAACCGGTATAGATGTTGAAGCGGGGGATAAGGTCAGAGTTTTTGTTTGGGACGGCTTTACAACAATGAGACCTTTGACCCGGCGTGTAGATTTACAGTAAAAAACAGAACAGTATAAGGAGACTGCTATGCTGAAGAGAGTATGGAGTGTCTTTCTGATATTCGCTTTAATAGGCGGCTGCATAATATCCGCAGCCGCCGAAGAAGCGGAGTTGGGAATATACTTTAATAATGAAAAGCTTGAACTTTCAAAAAAGACATATGTAAAAAACGGAATAATAATGTGTGAATTGCAGGGGGTCTTTGATGCAATAGGTATACCATATGAATATCTCGGTGTATCAGAAACGCTGACAGCATCGTATCGCGGAGATAAAATGGAGGTAAAGCTTGGCGATATGTCTATGAAGGTGCATCGTGTGCCGATAGAGCTTACTGAACCGTTTTACAGAGACGAAAACAAAATAATGATGCCGCTTGACACAGTGGCGTATTGCTTTAACCTTGTCGTTGACAGATCCGATTTATCTCATATAATGATAACGGAAAAGAAACAGGTGAAGGTGGAAAGCTTCGGCGAAAAACTTGAGACATTGCTTGAACCGTACAAGGATAAAAAGAATGTTGCTTTTGACGGGGGAAATGATTATATTGAGAAAGTTAATCTGGCACAATACCCTGATTTTGAGACATTAAAAATTGTTGATGTTGAAGGTATGCATTTTGATAAAGCTCTTGAAATAACGCTTACAAAGGTGCCGGATAATTGGTGGGAAAAACAGATTGTTGTAAATATTCCCGAATACGGAAGAACGCGTGATGAGCTTGTACTGATAACATTTTGGGGAAAGAGCCTTTGGTCACGCACCGATGCGGCGGCTGCAAGACTGGATGTATGTGATCAGACGGGGGCTCCTGAGTATAATAATGTTGTAGGTCAGCAGTTCGACTTAACAGGAGAATGGCAAAAGTATTATATCGTAGCAAAGCAAGGAACATCGGTTGAGGCGAAGGCGGGGAACCATTCGCTTAACTTCCGTTTTGGATTTGCGCTTCAGCAGCTTCAGCTTGCAGACATTAGGCTTGAATATTATACAGTGCCTTCGGATTTTGAGGTTCCGGCAGAGACTCCAAACTATGAGGGCATAGAGGACGATGCAATCTGGCGTAAGGAAGCGCTTAAAAGTATTGAAAAGAACAGAAAAAACAATATGGTTGTAAATGTCAAGGATGATAAGGGCAATCCGATAGAAAATGCAGAGGTTCACGCCGAAATGACCCGTTCCGAAATGAATTGGGGTTGCTGTACAGGATATGAGGAATATACCAGAAACGGTCAGAACAATTATATGCTGACCGACAGAGCAACAAGACATCAGAAAATGATGAAGGATCTCGGTTTTCAGATAGCGACAATAACCTACAATAAGGCAGGAGGTTATGACAGTACGGCGCTTGAACGGGAAATTAATTATCTTATAGACAATGATATTGATTATCGTCTGCATTTGTATATATGGGACGGAACCCCTGCGGATGCTGCAAAACTTTACTTTCCGAAATATTCGGGCAGTACGGACTGGAATGTTGACTATATGGACAAGTCCACCTACAGAAAAATATGGGAAGACCAGGTAAACCTTATGGCAACATTTGCAAACAACTATCCGACAGAGATTGATGTTCTTAATGAGGTTTCGCCGAGACATCAAATGCTTCAGTATATAGGCTACGGCGAGATTAAACGTTATTTTGAGGTGGCAAGAAAACTGAATCCTAACGCAAAGCTGGTATTGAACGAGTGCGGCGTCGGCGGATATTCAACCGGTAAAGGGTATTTTGATTCGTTCCTGGAGCTGATAAAGTACCTTAAATCAATGGGTGCACCGATTGATGCCGCAGGGCTGCAGGCGCATCAGGTGTCGGCAAACTATCCGTATCTCTTTTATGAGGAGGCTGAGCTTTTGACACAGTACGTTGAGTCGGTTTCTATAACCGAGTTTGACGTCGGACTTAAAGAAGAGTATCTTTATCCATATGTACGGGATGTTTTAATTGCATGCTATGCACATCCGAAAATAGAAACATTTATTGCGTGGACGCCGTTTTATATCTATAACACAAGCACGAGACTTGAGTTTTTATACGGATATAATGACACGGAGCTTCCCGGACTTAAAGCTTGGAAAGAGCTTGTAATGGGCGAATGGCGGACAAATGAAACGGTAAACACAGGATCGGACGGCAGTACGGAAATACGCGGACATCGCGGAAGGTATGATGTAACGGTAACGGTGGACGGAAAATCCGAGACAATTAGTATGAATTTGACGAAAGATGAGGAAAAGAATGTTGTAAATGCGGTTGTATCGGATGATGGAATTAAACTCGAATGTGAAAATGTGTATATTCCGAAAGAAAAAATGCCGTATATAAATTCACTTGATTTCGGCAAAACAGCGGATATTGATATGCCGGATTTAATCAATGAATATGAAAGAGCAACCGAGATAAAGTCATGCAGGGACTTTAACGGAAATGAATTGCCGCAGCTTTTCGATGCAAACAGCGACGGTAATACGGTTGTTTTGCCCGGAGAGTATCTGACGGTTGAACTCGGAAGATGTGTCAACCTAAAGAAACTTATTATTGGGTGGGGTGACGGATATCTGAAGCGTTTTCAGAATGAAATTGAAATTTCGGAGGATGGTGAAAACTGGTTTGTTGTCCGAAACGGAACAAATAAAAGCGATAATGAGAAAATAGATTTAAGCGGGAAAAATGCAAAATATATAAGAATTAAAGCAACAGACGAAAAGCTTATAGTCGGAAGCATAAGTGTTTATACCGATAATACTAAATAAAGCTTTTTAGGGTTAACAGAAAGGAGAAAATTGTCAGATGAGGATTAAGGCATTATTGGTTTCTGCCACAGTTATAGGTTCGTGTCTGTTTTCAGCCGCTTTTGCGGCTGAAAACGGCGCAGCAGCATTGTTCGATGTGAACGAGTTCGAAAGCTCTGCTGGCGGAAGAACGCTATGTGTACAAATAAAAAATGTACCCCAAAACAGTGGTTATGACACATTATATGTATTGAAGTCGGAAACCGCCTTAGATGATGGTATTATCACGGCGGATGAGGCAAGTGCAGGTGTTTTTTTCGGTGAAAGTACAAACAAAGGCGGAAATTTTGATTTTAAGTTCAGAATAAATGACGCGGATAGCGGGATATATACCATGATATCCGGCGGAAATACACCGGGAGGCAATCTTAAAAGCAGGAGTATAAAATTTTGGTATAATAGTGAAGGACTTAAAAATGAAAAGCTTTCAGCGCTTAATGCAAATGTTACGGCAGAAAACTTAGAAGCAGGAAACAGAGATGAGTGGTATATGGATTTCACGAATCCGGCATATTTAAACGCTAAAGAGGCGATCGTTTCTATAATAAATGCAGTTAAGCCGGAGACGGGATACAGAAATCAGTTTGAACTGGAGGAAGCTTTTGGCTTTGCCTGTGATGTGATTAACTCAGATGATGTTGACTCGGAAAAGATTGCGGCTTATGCAAAAAACAGAAATGATCGCATAGGGTTTGACTTTACCAATGCAGATTATGTCCAGTACAGCGATGACGTATTGCAACGATTAAAAACCGTGCTGGACGGGAAGAGAGAAAATAGTGAAATAAAGAATATGGAGGATGTAAGAGCGGCATTTATCGAAGCCTGCGCAATAGTTTGTGTTGACAAAACGGTTGATTATTCAAAAGTGATAGGAAACCTTAAAAGATACAATGATATTTTCAAACTTGATTTCACTACGAAGCTTCCTTACCTTGATGATTATGAAGTTGCAAAGGCATTTATCGATACAAATTATACATCCGTAGCAGAAATTGTAAATGATTATAACGGAAGAGTAGATGAGCTATATGCTATTTATACAAACAGTAATAAAGGAAACGGCGGTGGGGGAGGCGGCAGTAAAGGCGGCGGGTCCACACTTACACCGAGCGTAATAAATCCGGGAGATATAGACAAGATAACCGGGGCTAATAACGGTTTTACTGATGTTAGTTCAGAACATTGGGCACATAGCTATATACAGTTTGTAAAGGATAATAAGATAATGCAGGGCTATGAGGACGGTTGTTTCCGACCCGATGACAATATATCGCGCGAAGAATGGGTTAAAACAGTTTTAACTGCGTTTGTAATTGATACAACTGATGCGGTTTGTGCTTTTGCTGATGTAACAACCGATAGGTGGTCATATCCGTACATTGCCAAGGCTTTTGAAATGATAATAATAAACGGTATATCAGATTCTTTATTTGCACCGATGCAGAATATATCAAGGCAGGACGCAGCTGTTATGTTTTGTCGTGCTGCACGAGCGGCAAGAGAGGGTGCTCTTTCCGATATTGCAATAAGTAATTTTACCGATGCAGCAGAAATAGCGGATTATGCAATGGAACCGATAAATATGCTTTACAGATTGGAAATAGTAAACGGGTATGATGATGGCACTTTTAGACCGAATGCACCGATTACGCGTGCTGAGGCAGCAAAAATTATATATACTGCCCTTGACAAATTAGGCTAAGGAGAGAGAATAGATGAAAAGACTTACGACTTTATTTTTGGTATTAGGACTTATATTTACCATGCCGATCAGTTCGTATGCAGAGTATGGAACTCTAAGTGTAAACGATCTGTATGAACACGGGCAGGAAGAATCAGAGGGCGAGATATATTATGAAATAGGAAAAAACAATATAAGCAGCAAGGTCAAGTTGCTTATGGATTTGGGTCTTGCAGAGCACTATTATCCTCAAGCAAGCCTTAAACGTGCCGCACTCAAACAATTCATTGTTATTGCTTGCGGTGGTGATGCACTGTACTATAAGTATTTTCCGGAGGAAAACAGTGAAATTAAAACATTAAGCTTTGATGAGGCATTGATTGCAATGATGGATGTAACCGGATATGCTTATTTTGCAAAAGAAAGCGGCGGAACCGAGGCAGAATATTATCATATTGCGTCACGTTACAAATTCTTTGACGGAGTGGATTATAATGCGGCTAAAAAGAAACTGACGGCAGAGCAGTTTTTGAATATGGCATACAACACTTTAAATGTTCCGCTTGTTTCGTTTAACGGATCGTCATACAAGATTGAAAAAGGTTCAACGCTTCTTAATTCATTTCTCAAGTTGACGGAAGTCGAGGGGGTTGTTAAGGCAAATTCTTATACTGCTTTAAATGGTCTTGACGGTGCGGGGGATAATAAAATAAGAATAGAGCAGACGGACTATGAAATTAAAGGAATAAAAGACAGCGATGAGTATCTTGGCTTTTACGTTATCGCATATATTGACAGCGATAATGGAATTGTGTCACTAAGCGTAGATAAAAGCAGAAACAAGATGATTGATTTTGATAATTCGTCTAACCTTGTGGGAAGCAATTCAAAGCAAAACTTTGTGTATTATAATGATAAGGGCAAAAAGAAGATACTAAACATTGACAGATATGCAGACCTTATATATAACTACGTTCCGGTTACGTCATACTCATCTGATTTTTATCAAATAGAAAATGGTATGATAAAGCTTATTGACAACGATGGCGATGGAAACTATGATGTTGTTTTGAAAAAAGAGTATACCAGCTTTAAACCGCTCAGTAAATCGAACTATGAATATACGCTTACCGATAGGTTGGGTAATGTTTATGACATAAATGAGCTGTTACGAGAGGAAAAGTATCATGGAGTAAGAGATATAAATGGAAACCCTCTGACCTATGATGATATAAAAGTGAGCGGAAACATATCTGTCCTTACAAAGAAGGGTTCTAATGTTGTAACAGAGATCATTGTCTATGATGATATTAGGTATGAAGGCGAGTATTCAGATTATTACGCCGATAAAGAAGAATACAAAATCGGTGATAAAATATTTAAAATGAGCGAGGTATACGCTCTCTTGAGTAACGGTAAGTTTTCTTACAAACTTGGTTCAAATGTGCTTGTTTATCTTGATCCGTTAGGCAGAATAATTGATGCGGAGACAAGCTCTGTGCAATATAAGTATGCATGGCTTATGGGTATGATAGAAGAAAATTTTGGAGATATAAAGATAAAAATGTTTACTCAAGACAGCAAGATGATGGTATACGAAACTGCAAACAAGATAAAATATAACAATTATAAAATCGAAGCATCACAGCTTATGTCCAAGAATGAGATATACAGAGACGGAAAGGTTCGTGAGCAGCTTATTAAGTATAGGATAAACAGTAATGGAATATTGACAGAAATCCAAACGGCAGACGAAAGTAATATGGGCGTTGGTGCGCACAAGAACGTAGGTGATACAAACTTTCAGAAAAATCTGAACCACTATGATTATTATGTAGAAAACGGAAATACTGACGGCAATCGGTATTTGCTTTACAACACAGGTGGAAAGATATTTGCAAGCAAATATCTTTTCAGCCCAACGGATTCATATCTATTTAATATTCCCAGCAAATATTACCGGGACAAATACGGTGATGAACTTTTCAGTGTTGAAAGAGCTATGCCTAACGGATACGGAAGATTCAGTCTTAATCTTTATGATGTAAACTCAGATATGGTTGTTGGCGCAGCGGTAAAGGTAAGCAGCGACCTCAAAAATGAGTATATGCACGACCCTGTAGGCTCTATGATAGTTCGTGAGGTTTCATCAATTTATGATGAGTACAGTGAACAGATAATAACAAATGTGTTTGCAGAGAATGTAAGTTCATCATACGAAATCAACTGGATGCAATATCCGCTTGATGATATGGGAACAAATGTATTGAATGCATCATGGGATACGGATGCGAATTCGTTTAAAAAATATACAAAAGCAAATTATAATCTGGATCTTACAGCATGGGAAAATGTAAAAACAATGGATGATTTAAAACCCGGAATGATAGTTAAACCGGGACCGTTCAGACGCGATTATATTACATCATTCAGAACATACTTTGTTTATGATGATACAAAAGAATTTGTTGATCAGATGTTCGAGTACGCAAGCGAGACGGATTCAGATATGTATGATGAAAACACTAACGAACTTTTGCCGAGAGGAACATATGACACCGGTGGAAATTACTATGGTGTAACTGAAGATAGATTCTGCGGAAAGTATTTGTGCGCGTTTGGAAAAGTAATCCAAAAAACAAAGAATGGAATGATTTTTAACGCCAAAAAGGGTGAGCCTGATGAATGGAACAGACTTATCACGGTTACCTCGGATAAAACAGTGACCTTTGTGGATACGGTAAGAGATAAAATTTCAAAGGGAACCTTTGCAGAGGTGCAAACCGGGGATTATCTGTTCTTGGATATGACGGAAAGTACATTATTCGGAATAGTTGTATATAGAAAATAGAACTATAAAGCATTTTGAGATTAAGGTGGGAATAAAAGATGAAAAAGGTCAGCTTTGGCACACCGGAGAAATGTGTACCGTCAGTGTTTTGTAAAATTATTGATTACACGGAGAGCGATATAAAATACGATTATGAAAAGATTAAGTTTAAATTAACAGACAGAGGGTGTCTTGTAGAATTTCCTCTTGAGGGCGATGAGGAAGTGTATGGATTTGGGCTTCAGCTTAAAGGTTTCAATCACAAGGGACACAGATTATGTCTTAGGACAAACTCTGATCCGGTCGCAAACACCGGAGATTCGCACGCGCCTGTACCTTTTTTTGTAACAACAAAGGGGTACGGAATGTATTTTGACACGGCAAGATATGTTGAGGTATATTGCGGTTACAACAGAAAAAGAGTTAGAGAAGCTGCGGGCAGAACAAGTGTTGGCTTAAATACTGATGATATTTATTATACAAAAAGCCTCAAAGAAGAGAGTACTATGCTTGTCGAAATTCCTTGTGCAAAGGGAATAGACATATACATTTTTGAGGGCGAGAATATTTTGGATGTTGTATCACAATACAATATGTTTTCGGGCGGCGGTTGCGATGTTCCTGAATGGGGACTTGGAGTTTTGTATAGGGCATATGCCGAGTATGATCAAAATAAAATTATAGAGCTTGCCGATTTTTTTACCGAAAATGATTATGGAATTGATATTATAGGATTGGAACCCGGCTGGCAGTCTAATACTTATTCTTGTTCTTATGTGTGGGATAGAGAGCGATTTCCAAATCCGGATTTGCTTATAAAGCAGCTTAGAAACAAAGGTTATCATATTAATTTATGGGAACACGCGTTTACGGATGCCTCTGCTCCGTTTTATAAAGATATTATGCCGTATAGCTGTGACTTCGAAGTGTGGAAAGGCATTGTTCCAGATTTTGCAACAAAGGAAGCCAGGAAGATTTTTGCCGACTATCATAAGAAGTATCTTGTGGAGCATGGCATAGACGGGTTTAAACTTGATGAGTGTGATAGCAGCGATTATGTGAACCATTGGAGCTTTCCTAACTGTGCTGAGTTTCCGTCGGGAATGGATGGTGAGCAATATCATCAGCTTTTCGGAGTGCTTTATATGCAAACAATTCTTGAGGCGTTAGGGGATAATAAGACTTTGTCAGAGGTCAGAAATGCCGGAGCGCTCTCGGCATCGTATCCATTTGTGCTGTATAGTGATTTATACAATCACAAAGATTTTATACGCGGAGTGGTAAATTCGGGATTTTCGGGAATTTTGTGGACTCCTGAGCTTCGTGACGCAAAGAGCAAAAGTGAATTTTTGCGGAGACTTCAGACAACTGTATTTTCTGTGCAATGTGTGATAAATGCGTGGTATTGTCCTGAAGTTCCGTGGAAAGAGTTTGACTGTGAGGAAGAAGTGAAAGATTTATTTAAAATAAGAAAAGCATTGATTCCAAGACTGAAAAAGGCTTTTGAAAACTATAAGAAAACAGGTAGGCCTCCGATAAGGGCTTTGGTTGCGGATTATACAAACGATACAGAAACATATATCATCGACGATGAGTATATATTCTGTGATAATTTGATAGTAGCACCGATTATGGTCGGGGAAACAGAAAGAAAAGTGTATCTTCCTAAAGGCAAGTGGATTGACTATTACACGCGGGAAATAGTAAATGCAGGTTGGTTTGATGTCAAAACGGATAAAATACCGGTTTATGAAAAGATTTGATTAGTTAAAAAATTTATACATTTACGAATAGAATTTTTTAATTCTATTCGTAAATGTGTTATTATGAGGTAAATTAAAATGGAAACTGAAAAGAAAATGAATTTAATACCGAAACCTAAGAAAATAACTTGCGGTATCGGTGAGACAGATGCTTCAAAGATTAACTGGATATATGATGATAATATCGATGACCGCATAAAGAATGCTGCGAATCGAATTTGTAAAAGTGATGAAAACGGAATTAAGGCATATATAAAAGCAGGCAAAAAAGATTGTGAGGATTATTGCATTAAAGTTACAGACTGTATAGAAATTATATCAGATGGCGTACGGGGAGTATTTTACGGGTTACAAACACTTTGTCAAATGCTGAAAAACGAAAATGGAATATTAAAAACTTGTGAAGTATTTGATGCCCCGGATCTTGCTGTAAGAGGATTTTACTATGATATAACCAGAGGCAGGGTTCCTAAAGTTGAACATTTGAAAAATGTGATAGACAAGCTTGCCAATTTTAAGATAAATATGCTCCAATTGTATGTTGAAAATGCGTTTGAATTTAAGGAATATGTAGAAATTACAAGACCTGAAAATATGTTCACAGCAAAAGAAATTCAAGAAATTGATACTTATTGCCGAGAGCGGTTTATAGAATTTGTGCCGTCACTTTCAACATTTGGTCATCTGTACGATTTATTGCAAAGTGACCGATATAAAAATCTTTGTGAATATGAAGACTATAAACCGACCGGATTGTATTGGACAGAAAAAATGGATCATCACACAATTGATGTGTCTAACTCGGACAGCGAGAAAGTGATATTCAGTCTTATTGATCAATATGCACCGCTTTTTAAGAGCAATACTTTTAATATATGCTGTGATGAGACATTTGATTTATGCAAAGGAAAAAATAAAGGACTTGATGAGGGTGAAGAATATTTCAGGTTTGTATCAAAAATAATAGGACACCTTAGAAATAAAGGAAAAAAGGTGCAGATGTGGGCAGATGTGGCGCTTAACTACCCGCAAAAAATAGAGTTTATCAAAGATGGCTTGGAATTACTGAATTGGGAGTACGATGAAAATCCTGCGGAAGAAAAAATAAAAAAAATAAGTGATAAAAATGTTCCGCAGATTTTGTGTCCGGGAGTGAGTTCATGGGTTGGCTTTATTATGGATTTTAACGCTGCAGAAAAAAATATATCCAAAATGTCAATGTATGCCCAAAAGTATAATTGTCTGGGAATGCTTAATACTGCATGGGGAGATTTTGGCGGCGTTTCTCCATGGAACGGATATGTATATGGAGTTGTACTTGGCGCAGAAAAAGCGTGGAATGCATCTGAAACTGTTCCTGACAGCGACTTTGAAGATGCGGTAAGTTCTTTAGTTTTTGGTATACAAGACGGGAATGTCATACCTCATATAAAAAGAGTATCGGAAGTAGCTTCAAATATATGGATCAATCTTGTCAGAACATATTCTGCGATTAAAGCGGGTAACGAGGTGAGAAAATTTCCCGAAAAGGACAGCTTGTATAGGATTATTGATGTTTGCACAAATGAAATTATTCATATGAAAAAATATGGTGACAGCGTGCCGATTCGCGAAATAGTCGCAGGAATGTGGGGAACAAAACTTGCAGCGGAGGCTTTTTTAAGACTTGAGGGCGAGAAAGATGAACACTATTTTGATGAACTCGAGAAGTGGCTTGGTCTTTATGAAATATTGTGGAATAATGAGAGTAAGCCGTCTGAGTTTTTCAGAATTAGAAATTTTTTGGAGAGTTTTTAAATGAATTAAAGTATAGGGACAAATTTATTTATACGGAGGAAATGTTTTGATTTACAAAAATGTCGAATTACACAATGTGGCGGAACTGATTGAAAACTCATCACATGGAGTATCGTTTCGAAGGGTGCCGAAAAGTGTTCAAGATGCAATGGAAATGAATAAAGAGATATGTGAATGTGCTACAGGTGTGGAACTTCGCTTTGTGATGAAAAGTGATACAGTAAAAATAAAATTAAAAAAGAAAGACGGTAAAATGAGTACGGTAAATGTTTTTAGGGGGGCGATTCTTGCTTCATGGGATGAACTTGAAAAAGTTGTGCCCCCTGATGGAACGGAAATAGTTATAAAAAAACACCCACACCCGGAAACACTTATGAAAATGTCGGAAGAAATGAAAACAAGTTGGTCTCCTGAAGTAATACGAGTAATGTTTAATCACGGATACTATGAATTTGTTGATATAGTCGGAGAGGTTGAACCACCGTTAAAAAGTCAAGTTCCGCAAAAGAGACTTATGGTGTATGGTTCGTCAATAACTCATGGCTCAAACTCGGTTATAGGCTATATGTCATGGGTGTCAATCCTTTCTAAAAAACTTAATGTAGACAATATCAATTTAGGAATGGCCGGCAGCTGTGCAATGGAGCCTGAAATGGTTAATTATATTGCGTCAGAGGGTGAAAATGGTAAATGGGATTTTGCCATACTTGAATTGGGAATAAATGTTCTAAACTGGGATAAGAAAAAAATAGTGGATCGTGTGAAAAACACATTGGAGCAAATTGCAGGGCGAAATCAATATAAAAAAGTCTTTGTTGTTTCACCGTTTTACTGTAATGATGATTTTTACGGAACAGGACAAGCAAATTTTTGGCGTGCATATATCAAAGATATTGCAGATGAACTAAACTATTCAAATGTAACAGTTATTGATGGGCTTGATATGTTGGGAAAAATGTGTTATTTGTCAGCCGATGAAATTCATCCGAGCATTGATGGAATGATAATGATTGCCGATAATATGTATAAATACATATGCGAAAATTACGAACAAATATCTTTAAACAACAGAAGGGGAAAAGAGAATGCATAAGAATGTTTTAACTGTGTCGGACTTTATTAACTCTGAATGTCTGGATGATGTTTCAGATATTTTGCAAAAAATTATTGATGATAACCCAAATAAAACGATTTATTTTCCTGATGGTAAGTATTATATCGCAAAACCGATTATAACTCCGGCGGACCCAACAAAAACTGTATCACTAAAGCTTGATGCCTATGCACAAATTATTGCCGCAAAAAATTGGAACGGTGATGGCGCTCTCATAAAACTTGGTGGAAAATATCCCGCAAATGATATAAGAACAAATGGCAGTAACAGTTTTTTTGAAGGTGGAATAGTCGACGGTAATGGTATTGCGGATGGCATTTCTATTGATGGGGGAAGGGAAACCGTTATAAGAAATGTTTCAATAAAACATACGCGTATCGGTATCCATATAAAGAAAGGTGCCAATAATGGCTCGTCTGATTCTGATATATCAGGTGTAAATATTGTGGGGAATGAAAAAAATGATTCGATAGGTGTTTTGCTTGAAGGTTGGGATAACACACTGACGAATATAAGGATAGCGGATGTGTTTATAGGCGTGTGGGTTAGGTCGGCAGGAAATATGCTCCGCAATATTCATCCGCTTTATACTTTGGATTTTACTGATTATGAGCATAGCTGCGGTTTTATAGTAGATGAGGGTAGACCCGATAATTGGTTCGATTTTTGTTATAGTGATCAGTTTTCGATTGGTTTTTTGGTTAATGCGCGCATTGTTATGAATAATTGTTTTTGTTTTTGGTATTCACCGCGCGAAAAATATCATATAGCTATAAAATCGAATAAAGATTTTAATGCGATAGTTTCAAATTTTGCAATAGGCTTTTGCGGGGAGGAGGCAAAGAATTATGTTCTTGAGACTGAAAATGACAATGGTGGTGGAGTTATACAGAATTTGATAGTGAGCGATATTAATTTGATAGATGATAAAGCCTTTGAAAAGTATTTAGCCGGGAAAGTTGTTTCATAGGAAATTTGAAAATGTGATCACTTGCTTTGCCGATTATTATACGGTTAGTTTGCTGATTATAATTATTATAAATCATATGCGTAATAATGCATAGATACATAGGGGGTAGAAATCAAAGAATGAAAAATAACAGTAAAGAATTAAACGATTTAATTTTAAAACACAGAAAACTTATTGAAAAAAAGAATCATATAGGTAAAAATTGGTACAACGGGATTTATGACAGATATGTAAATCCCGTATTGACAAACGAGC